>Ga0256405_10000437_pt1 | contig 137937 bp, 119 predicted proteins | sample RumenRJG_02DNA_FD_189096 | JGI IMG/M metagenome (GOLD analysis project Ga0256405, IMG submission 189096) | Bovine rumen microbial communities from Lethbridge, Alberta, Canada - RJG_02 | ecosystem: Host-associated > Mammals > Digestive system > Stomach > Rumen | place: Canada: Alberta...
ATTCATATTAGAGCACCTTCCTGTAGTTTGTATTACTAACTTTCGCTTCGTCAGTATTTACATTCTACATCGAGGTGTTCTTTTTTGCAACCTTCATATTTTATTTTCTACAGGAAGCTCCTATGGTTTCTATTATACCATAGGAGGTCTTTTTTGTCATTGTACGTTTTTTATGGTTCGGTTCACTCCTTATGGGGAGTTCTTTTTTTGATATAAAAAAACCGCCCAACATCAGTTAAGCGGTTTATGTTGTTATTTCTTTTATTCCTTTTGCAGCCTTATAAAGTCGCTTCATAATGCTGTTTTCCTGCAGATACTCAAGACCTTTGAGTGTAATACGAATGCCATCATCTTCTATACAGGTTTCACCTGTAACATCTTCGTACACTCTCACACCCTTAATGTACCCGACATCTGACATCATTTCAATATAACGTGCCCAGCGCTCATTACTTACCTTGAGCTTTTCGGCACTTATCTGGCTTATCTCAAACTTTGGACAGTCCATAGCAGCTTCAAGCGCAGATAGTATCTTATATACAGCTTTAAAATTATCCATCAAATTTCTCCTTATTTTACGGCTTGAAGTCTAAAAATCTGTAACTATTATTTTATCAGCTATCTCATTAAGTGAATGTCCGTCTATAAAAGGCGTATTCATAACATCTTCTATGTTGTAAACAGTCTTTTCGTTTCCGTCAAAATAAAGAAGATATTCACTGCTTTTGCTGCTTGGGTTATAATACGGATCAACATTTCCTTGTTTACCGTTGAATTCAAATCCGAATAGTGTTACACATTCAGATATTCTATCTTTTATTTTAGTTGCTTTCATAGTATATCACTATTCTCCTTTCTCTCATCGTCGGTCAACTCACGAGCTGGTCCATGTGTTTGCGTCCTGTTCAACAGAAAGTATTGAATCTATGAGAAGATTATACCACTTTCTGCGCCATTGTCAACAGATTTATTCCTGCAATTTCTTTTTTGAATAGAAAACGGCGGGCATTTTTATTCAAGTGTACTAAAATTTTCTCAGATAGCATTTATTTTTCCCATTTTATTGACAAACAGAAAAGTGAGTGATATACTGATTTTAAGGTTTCGACCTGAATAATGCATTATGCGGAAAGAAGAATAAGTATGAAAAAGTATATTGCCGAATTCATCGGCACACTCGTTCTGACTACGCTCGGCTGCGGTACTGCGATGCTGGTGGGCTGCAATGCGGACAACGGCTGCGGATACATTCTGACGGCGCTTGCTTTCGGTCTTTCTATCGTGGCAATGGCTTACTGTATCGGCAACATTTCGGGCTGCCACATCAACCCTGCTGTTTCCCTCGGTTTCCTCATCAGAGGCGAGATAAAGCTGGCTGATTTCTGCGGATATGTTATTTCGCAGTTCCTCGGCGGTCTTGCGGGCGCAGGTTTACTGTACGGCATTTTCGGTCTGGGACGCGTTTACGACAGGACAGGCGGCTACGGCTCGAACGGTCTTTCGGGAGTTCACGGCAGCGTAGGCGCGGGACTTATCGTTGAATGTCTGCTGACATTTATCTTCGTGCTGACGATCATGGGCGTTACTTCAAAGAAGTTCAAGCACGGCTCTTTCGGCGGACTGGTAATCGGTCTTTCACTGACATTCGTGCACATTTTCGGCATCGGTCTGACGGGCACATCCGTTAACCCTGCAAGGAGCTTCGGACCTGCTGTTATCGCTGCTATTGATGGCAACAACGCACCGCTTTCTGATGTCTGGGTATTCCTTGTTGCTCCGCTGGTCGGCGCTGCACTCGCGGCTATCGTTTACACTCTGCTTGAGCCAAAGGACGAGGAGCTGGCAGCTGAGGAAGATGCACCTGCTGAGGCAAAGGCTTCGTCACCTGCACCTGCAAAGAACAACAACAGAAAATACAACAACAAGAAAAAGCGCAGATAATTTCACACACACTGACCTCCGAGTTTTCGGGGGTCTTTTTTTGCGCGAAAAAACCTCCGCTCGTGATGAACGGAGGTCTGGTTTTTAAACGTCTTGTTTTATTCTGCCGAAGGTTATCTCGCCAGCTTTATAGCGGTTGGTGATGTCAGTGTTATTCGGCATATCTGATGAGAACTGCCCTACTGCGTCGTCCTGATTTCTGCGGAACTGCGCATAGACGCGGAGTCTGCCTGCGGGGTTTCTTTCAATGAAAACATAAGCCTCGCCGCAAGCCTCGTCAACGAGGAACTGCACTACCTCACGGTAGTCGGTGCTGTGGGCTATCTCCTCTGTTCTGTCGATATCGTACTCGATATCCCTTGCTTTGAAATGCTCCTTTGAGGTTTCAAACTTAGCATTGCCGCTGAGCAGTTTGAAAACGCAGCGCTCGATATTTCTCGAAACGGTCATTGCAAAGTGCATTCTCGGGTCGATGAAAACAGTTTTGGTCACCGATTCAGGCTCGCCGACCGCAGTGGTCTGGCTGATGTCAGTGGTGCCGTCCGCCATTTTCTTACGGCGGCTGAAAATTATACGCTTTTCATTTCTGTTTCTGTCGGAATCTGAATTGATTGCAAACAGCGAAGATACGAGTTCTCCCAGTCCCATACGGTCTCCTCCTCCCAAAGGGGTGATAAGTATATACAGTTTACAATACTTTTCACGATTTGTCAATAGATTTTATAAATTATTTACAAATTGCCCTGCGGGAGAGGTTTTTTCTTGACTTTTTGAGGTTTTGCGGGGCGTTTGCCCTTGGAGATGACCTTCCAGCTTTGCTTATACTGCTTGTAAGCCTGCTCAAACTGCTCTTTTGTGGGAGGTATCTGACCGAAGCAGGTGCTTTGGAACAGGGTGGTGAGCAGTTCGATATTGCCGCCGAGCTGGGATTTGACGTAGTCGTCTATTCTCTGCGGTGTCATTCCGCCGAACTTTTTATGGGTATGCGAGCGGTCGAGCAGTTTTATCACGCGCTGGTAAAGCAGGATAGTTCTTCTGTCCAGTGGCTTGCCGTGGTTTCTGAGGCGGAAGATGCACTCGTCGATCCTGTCGAGAAGGACAATGAAGATGAGCACGAAAGCTGCGCCGAGGAAGAGGGCTGCTCTGCCGACATAGGACGCGATGGTGCCGAGAGTTGATGAGGTGCTGGTGCCGCTGCCGAGGTTCATATACTCGGGGACGGTGGGGTCGAAGGTCATCCAGCCGACACCTGCGATAAAGCACTCGACAAAGGCGTGGGCGTTGGTATCACGAACGAGCAGCTTGGAGCTGTCGTCGGGGTCTTTTTCGTAGGCTGCGAAGCCCTCGACATATCTTGCGGGCAGTCCCACGCTTCTTGCCATAAGTGTCATTGCGGTCGCATAGCTGGTACACGAGCCTTTTTTGCTTTCAAAGACGAAATAGTCCACCGACTCGTCGGGCGGCATATAGTCCAGATCGTAGGTATAGCCGTTGGTGGCAAAGTAATTGACGATAGCCTCGCCCTTTTCGTAGTCGTTTTTGCAGTTAGCGGTGACCTGCTTTGCAAGGGCTGCCAACCTGTCGCTGATGACGTAATAGCTCTTATCGGTATAGTAATCGACCTCGTTGACGATACTTGAATAGGTGGTTTTGGAAAGGTCTTTTGTGCTGCGCAGCTCGCTGAGCAGGTCAAGGAACTTATCGGTATCGTACGGGGTGTTCTTGGCGTACTTCATTGTTGCTTCATTGACGGGGAAATAGTAATAGGTAAAGTCCTTGATCGAAGTTGTATCGACGTTCGCGTACGCTTCGGAGTGGACATTGCGGTATATCTGCGCGGTGTTACGCGAATCTGACGTGTCGATATTAAGCTCTGCGCAGAGGTATGAAGGTCGGAACGAATCCTCGTATTCAAGAGTTATCCTGCGCAACTCAGACTGGGCATAGGGTTTTGAAGCATAGTAGTCCAGCAGAGTTTTGTCCATTGATACTTGTGCGCCGTCTGTAGCGGCTTGCATTTTTTCAAAATACGCTCTCGCCGAGCCTGCGGGTTCACGGTTGGAGTGGGTATCGCTGAGTTTTTTATAGATGTCATCGTTTACTACCCAGCGCTCGTTTGTGAACTCGTCAAAGGTCTGACGGCGCAGGTAGAGCACTTCGTCGTTTGAGTTGGTGGTGACTTTGAACAGAAGCTCGCCCGTTGCGTTGGCTCCGAAACGGTCTGACGATTCGGTGTTAAGTGACGAGAAGGCGTTGAGGTCACTGTTCACCCGGAAATCAAAAAAGTTTCTGTTGTTTTCAAGGTAAGATGTTATCTGCGGTTTCGGCACGAACATTGTGACCATGCCGACAAAGGTGACGAACACGAGGCAGGCGATGACGTAGGAATAGTTGAACACGGTGTCGTGCTTGACGTCGTCTGCGGTGAGTTTGCCGTGGATTATCAGGGCGAGGAATACTGTCACCATCAGCACCATATCGAAGCTGCTGATACTCATTGCACGCTTGCCGTAGATGATGAACGGCAGGATAACGGCGAGCATAAGCCCTGAGGCTCTGAAGCGTATCATCGAGAAATAGTAGACTATTGAGGCGATGAAGAAACAGAAGAATACAAAAACTGCTCCCGAATAGGCGTCTACCCTGGTGGCTGCGCCGCCCGAAACGTAGAACCAGTTCATGAACCACAAGCCTGATGTGCTGCGCCCTATGCTGATGAGCATAGCGGTCGCGCTGACGATGACTGCGCCGACGACGATAAATACGACGCCTCGTATTATCTTTCTTGGTTTTATCTTTTCATATACAAAGAACAGTGCGCCCATATAGACGACGCTCAGGAATAGGAATAATGTTGAGTAAAATTCAAAGTAGGTCTTGATTATTACACGCATGACCGAATAGCTGAACAACAGCGGCAGAAGATAGCTTCTGCACGCTTTGAGCAGACTGTCCTTGTGCTTGTTTATAAACTGCATTTGCTCCTCCGATTTGCCCTGTGCTTATCACATCGGGATAAATTCAAAATCGTTGTTTACTTTCCACATATTTGCGCATATCTTGCCGATGCCGCTTTGCTCTGTAACGACCAGCGAACAGCCTTTTGTATCGTTGAAAACGGCTATTTCCTGCCACATATTGCCCATACAGGTCGTAAAGCAGATGGCGGTATTGTCGGCTGTGCCAATCCTGTCATATCTTTGTTCAAGCGGCATTGGTCTTATGCCTGCAAGCTCCTCCTGCAAAAACAGAAGGCTCTTTTCGTCCTCGACTTCGACTGTCTGCCAGCCGTCGAGGTAATAGGAATAGCTGCTCTGGAAGCCCTGCATAAGCAGCATAGAAAGCATTGAAAGGCTTGCCTCGACGATTCTGTCGGCGTTGACATAATATGTTCTGTCGGCATTTTGCAGCACGGGATAGTCGAGGATAAAGTCCTGCGTTGCGGTGAGGATCTTATCATCAAGGCGCACCATAAGCTCGTCTTTTTTAGAGGACAGCTTCCAGTTGACTCTTTTGAGCGGGTCGCCCATTTCGTATTTTCTGTGCTCGTAGCCTGCGACGCCTGTGAGACCTATTGCTGCCTCGTTGGACTCCTCGTCCTCTTCCTCGTTGGCGGAGGCATTTTCAGAGGTGGATTTGAGGACCTCTGACTGAACGCCTGCGTCTCTTATTTCGGGCATTATCTTTATGGCTGCGGAAACAGATTTCAGGTCAAGGCTCGGCAGCTTACAGCTGATTATGCCGAGGTAGTCCATAAGTCTGACCTCGGAAAGTCTGACAGTTGCTTCGCCGCAAAGCTCGGTTTTCAGCGGAACGGTAATAAGGTCGCCGTCTCTGCGCGCGCTGATGACCTTGAACTTGCGCATATGCTCGGTCGTGATGTTGGGTGTCAGCTCGATGGTAAGCTCGACAAACGAGGTCGGCAGGATAGTTGACTTTGCGATAGAGATATCGAGGTCGACCTCTTCGCCCTTGCCTGCGACGTTTGCGGAAAGCTGCATGCTGACGCTGACGGTCTTTCTTGTGACGGCAAGAAGCAGCGCCGAAAAGCCCAGCGCGAGCACCAGCAGAATGGCGATGAAAAGTCCGCCGAGACCGCTGACGTAGATGCACAGCAGCACCGCGAGGGCTGTGCACACCACAAAGTTGAATATATTTCTAAACATTGTTTAGTATGCCTCCACGGGACTTGTGACGGTTGCGGAGATGCCCTCCATTGCCTGCTCGTTGGATTCAAACACGCTCTTGCCCTTTGGCGAGAGTATCATTCTGTGGGCGAGAGTTTCCACCATAACAGCCTTGACGTCGTCGGGAACGACAAAGTTCCTGCCGCAGATGAAAGCGTAAGCCTTTGATGTTCTCAGCAGTGCGATACTGCCTCTCGGGGAAACGCCGAGGCGGACATACTGGCTGTTTCGTGTGGCGGTGACGATATCGAGGATATACTTTCTGACTGACGGCTGAACGCGGACACTCTTGACCTCCTCGATAAGCTGGGAGATGTCCTGTGTGGTCATAACAGGTGCGATTTCCTTTGACCTGTTGGAGCTGTGCTCGCCGTTTTCCATTATCTGAAGCTCGTCCTCGAATGCGGGATAGCCCATTGAAATCTTCATTATGAATCTGTCCATCTGCGCTTCGGGCAGGTGGTATGTGCCGTAGGTCTCGACGGGGTTCTGTGTTGCGAGGGTCATAAACGGTGTTGGCAGGATATGCGTCTGACCGTCGATTGAAATCTGATGCTCCTCCATAACTTCCAGAAGGCTGGACTGGGATTTCGGCGAGGCTCTGTTTATCTCGTCGGCGAGCAGGAAGTTGCAGACTGCTGCGCCCTCTTTGTATTCAAGCTCTCGGGTGACCTGATTTACCATTGAAAAGCCGACGATGTCTGACGGCATGATGTCAGGTGTGAGCTGGATACGGTTGAACTTGCCGTCGACAGAGCGTGCGAGGGCGGAAACCAGCTGAGTCTTGCCGACGCCCGGAACGTCCTCGATAAGAACGTGACCTTCGCACAGCATTGCAGCGATAATCTTGGTGATAGGCACGGTCTTGCCGACTATCACCTTTTCTATATTACCGATAAGTCTTGCTATTCTTTCATCCATCTGTATTATTCTCCTTTACGTTTTGGTGAGCAGCACCACTGTCTCTATGCCCGTGGTGTGCGGAAACATATCTATCGGCTTTATGCTTTTTGCTTTATAGCCGCATTTTGCAAACAGTTTAAGGTCGCGCTCGAGAGTTTCTATCTTGCAGGAAACATAGACGATGCTTTTTGGCGCTATGCTTGCGGCTGCGCTGACAAACTCGGGCGTTGAGCCTGCGCGTGGCGGGTCCATTATGAGAACGTCGCATTTTTCGCCTTTATAAGCCAGCTCGCAGAGCATTTGCGTTGCGTCGGCATTAACAAAGCGGATATTGCTGAGTTTATTGAGCTTGGCGTTGGCAATGGCGTCCCTGACAGCTGCCTGATTGCTCTCTATGCCGAGCACATGTGCGCCTTTTGACGCGCAGATCATTCCAATCGTGCCGACGCCGCAGTATGCGTCGATGACCTTGGTGTCCTCCCCTATTTCTGCGCAGGACAGTGCGGTTTCGTAAAGAACCTCGGTCTGCGACGGGTTGACCTGATAGAAGGACTCGGGCGAGATAAGGAACTTACAGCCGCAAAGCTCGTCGACAATCTTTCCGCTGCCGTAGAGGGTTATGCTGCGCTTGCCGAGGGTCAGCGGCATCTGGTCGTCGCAGATGTTCTGGACTATCGTGGTGACGTTCGGGCACTTTTCCAGCAGAACTCTGACAAAGTTATGCTTTGACGGGAACATAGGACCGTTGGTAACGATGACGAGCATTACCTGTCCTGTTTTCCTTGCGGTTCTGATGAGTGTGTGGCGGACGATTCCTCTGCCTGTTTTTTCGTCGTAAGGCAGCAGCTTGAACGACACAAAGAGCTTTTTAAGCTCTGCTATTATTTTTGAGGCTGCTTTATCTTCAAGCAGGCAGTCGTCAACGGCTGTCAAGCTGCGGGAAGATGACTGGAACACGCCCGAGATAAGTTTGCCCGAAGATGTGCGTTTATAAACGGTCTGGACTTTATTTCTGTAATTGTAGGGCTGCGCCATTGCGCCTATGGGCTGGACGGTGCAGAATTTTGATAACATTCGCCGGGCTTTGGACTGTTTCCACTCAAGCTGCTGCTTATAGGGCATATCCAGCTGGCAGCCGCCGCATCGTTTGAAGCAGCTGCATCGGCGCTCCCCCGTGGTTTTATCAAGTGTTGTATGTTTTGCCATTTTGTATCCTCAGATTAAAATTGTTACTGTCTATAATCAATTTATTATAACATTTTTACGGCTATATGTCAACAAATTTGCTATTAAGATAGTATATATGCTAATTAATACACATTCACAAAATATTGATTGATTTTTTTGAAAGGGCGTGATATAATTACAGGGTATGGTTATGTTTTGAAAACAGAAAGGGGAAGGTCCCAATAATGAAAGGCTTAAAGAAAAAGCTCGCGGCTGCTTTCTGTGCCGCCGTTATTGCGATGACGGCAACAAGCTGCGGAAACGAGATATACTCGGGCTCGCTGCAGAAATCCGACAACAGCTCGTACACCTCGTTCATCAACAGCGATACAAGCAAAAAGGAAACTAAGGTCACTGAAAACAGTTCGGTTGCTGAGCCGCAGACGTCTGCGACTGAGGTAACGACTCCGCCTGACTCTCCTGCTGAAAAGGAGCCGAGCTACAAGGTTTCGCTTGTTTGCGTAGGCGACAATCTTATCCACGACAACATTTACCTTGAAGCTGAGAAAAAGGCAGGCGAAAAGGGCAAATACAATTTTGACGACGCTTACAAGCCGATTGAGAGCTACATCAAAGGCAACGACCTTGCGATAGTCAATCAGGAAACTATTGTAACGGACACAGTTCCGCCTGAGTCGTTCCCGACATTTGCATCTCCGAAGGCTGTTGCGGACAAGGTAAAGTCGCTTGGTTTCAACGCAGTTTCGATGTGCAACAACCACGTTCTCGACCAGGGTGATGCGGCTATACAGGACTCGCTGAAATACTGGGACAGCCTTGGTATACTGCACTACGGCGTTTACGCTGACCAGGCTGACTGCGACAACATCAAGACAAAAGAGATCAACGGCATCAAGTTCGCTTTTGTCGGATACATGGAGCACACCAACGGTCTTTCACTGCCAGAGGGCGCAAAGGCGACTTACATCAGGCTGGCTGAGGAAGAAAAGGTAAAGGCTCAGATACAGAAGGCTGACAAGATGGCTGACGTTGTGGTTGTTTCGTGTCACTACGGCACAGAGATATCCAACGAGCTTAATGACCAGCAGAAAGCTATCACGCCGAAGCTCGTTGAGTGGGGCGCTGACCTTATAATCGGCACACAGGCTCACGCGCTGAGCACCAGCGAATATCTTGACAAGGCTGACGGCACAAAGGCATTTGTTTTCTACGGATTGGGCAACTTCCTCAACACGATGGACGACAAGAACTCGGTAATCGGTCTGATGGGCAAGCTCAACGTTGTAAAGGACAAGAACACGGGCAAGGTTTCATTTGAAAACGTAAAGTGCATTCCTGTTATCTCGCACTTTGAGGGTGCTAACTGGGAGAGCGACTGGTACAACTGCACTATCTATCCTTACGCTAAGTACACTGACGAGCTTTTTGCAAAGCACTATGTTGCAAGTCACGGCTTCACGAGAAGCTACGTTGACAGCGTGCTTTCGACATATGTTCCGAAGGAATTCCTCAGCATAGAATAAACCAATAGGGAGCTTTCCGCAAAGGCGGTCAGCTCCTTTGTTTTAACGGGGTGAGACGATGAATGACAGACAGCGCAGCGACCCGAGGTCGTTTATGATGCTTATAAGCTCGATGTTCATATACGGCACTATCGGCGTTTTCAGGCGGTACATCCCGCTTTCGTCGGGTGCACTTGCGCTGCTGCGCGGTGTTATCGGGTCGGTATTTCTGCTGTGTCTTATCCTTGCGAAAAAGAAAAAAGTTCTGCCGAGGGCGGACAAAAAAGCTATCGCGCTGCTGATAATTTCGGGCGGGCTTATCGGGTTCAACTGGATATTCCTATTTGAGAGCTACAACCACACGACTGTTGCGACGGCGACGCTTTGCTATTATCTTGAACCGTCGATAGTTATGCTGGTATCGCCGCTGTTTTTCAGGGAAAAGCTGACGGTGAAAAAGCTGGTTTGCGTGGCGGTGTCGTTTGCGGGAATGATACTCGTTTCGGGAATCGTCGGGCAGGAGCTGCCGTCGCTGAGCGAGCTTAAAGGCATATTGTTCGGCATAACTGCGGCAGTGATGTATTCGAGCGTGGTGATTCTCAACAAAAAGCTGGGCGGCATTGAGCCGTTTTCAAAGACGTTCGTTCAGCTGGCGTCGGCGGCGGTGGTGATACTCCCCTACGTGCTTATTGCTGAGGACATCACGGCGATTCCGACAGACGCGCGCTCGCTGGTGCTTATAGCGCTGGTTGGCATTGTGCACACGGGAATTGCTTACGCGCTGTATTTCGGCTCGATACCGGGACTGCGGGCGCAGACGACTGCTATCTTCAGCTACGTTGACCCTGTGACTGCGCTGTTTTTATCTTTCTTTTTCCTGCACGAAAAGGTCACGTTGCTGGGAATTATCGGCGCGGTGATGATGATAGGCGCTGCGATATTCAGCGTCACGGAAAGGGTCAAGACCAAGACTTAGTTTCCTTACTGTTATTATAACAGATTATCAGCGCAATTACAAATACCTATATCAAATACTCTGCTATACATTTTGAGTATATGCAAAAAGGACTGCCCGGAATGAGCAGTCCTTTATTTTATGTGTTGATGTTGTTTTTGCAAAGCTCGAAAGCGTCTTCAAAGCTCATTGGTTTTGCTTTGAGGTAGCCCTGGATAACGTCGCAGCCGTACTCTTTGAGTTTGTCGTACTGTCTTTGCGTTTCAACGCCCTCGGCGATGATGTAGCAATTGAGCAGGTGACCCATTGAGATTATGGCTCTGACGAACTCGTCGTTCTCGTCGCCGCTGAGGGTGTCGATGAACACCTTGTCTATTTTGAGCACGTCGATAGGCAGCTTATGCAGGTAGCTGAGTGATGCAAAGCCAGTGCCGAAGTCGTCGAGCGCAATTCTCACGCCGATTTCTTTGAGCGCGTTGAGCACTTCCGTTGCGACCTCTATCGAGGAGATGAACAGGTTCTCTGTTACCTCGATGACGAGGTTGTTTGCGGGGAAACCTGTGTTTGCGAGGCACTTTTTGACTGAGCGCAGGAAATCGCTGCTGAGCAGGAACGCCACGGAGACGTTGACCGACACGAGAACGTTCGGGTCAAGCTCGACGGCGGGTTTCATCCGCTCCATTGATTTTTCCATTACCCACTTGTCGATATAGCTGATGTAGTTGAGCTTTTCGGCGATGCGGATATATTCGTACGGCTGGATAAGCTCGTCGTTTTCGCCCTTGAATCTGATAAGCGTTTCGTAGCCCGAGAGCTTATCGGTATTCGCGTTGAACAGCGGCTGGTAGACCAGCTGGAAGCGCTGTGCGTTTACGGCGGTCTTGACGAAGTTTTCGCCCTCGACGTCTGCGTTCATTATTTCCATCTGCTGCTGGGTGAACAGGCAAATCTGATGCTTGCCCTCGCTCTTGGCGTTATACATTGCGGTATCGGCATAGCGAAGCAGTATCGAGGAATCCTTGGAGTTGTCGGGATAGAACGAAACGCCTATGCTGGCGGTAATGTAGAAGTCCTTATTGTTGATAAGGAACTTTTCTTTGAGGGTGTACTGGTATCTTTCAACGAGGGTCTTGACGTCTGCGGACTCCTTATAGCCGCTGATTATCAGGGCAAATTCGTCGCCGCCGAGACGCGCGAGGAAATGCTTTTCGCCGAGGATACTGTTCCAGCGCCTTGCGATTTCGATAAGGACATGGTTGCCGTAATCGTGACCCATTGTGTCGTTGATGTTTTTGAAGTTGTCGATGTCGATGAATGCGACAGCGAACTTTTCGTCCTGCTTGATATAGCTTTGCAGCTTCTGGTTGAAGGCGCGGCGGTTAGGCAGGTTTGTCAGCGAGTCGGTATGCGCCATTTTGTCGAGACTGCGCTCGTTTTCCCGTATGCGCTTCATGCCGTAGTGCAGAAGCAGAACGTTGCCGAGGCTGATGAGCACGATAGGTATTGACGGTATTGCGCTGCCCAGCCGTTTTATGCCGATAACGAGAATCATCCAGGTTATGTTGATGCACAGGATAATTATTGCGGTTTTGAAGCCGCGCTCCCCCGCGAGCACCACGAGGATTATGCAGGTCAGGAACTGGAAGTTTGCAAACACGCCGCAGAGGCTTTGCGACGGGATAACGTATGCGCCGAGCACGATAGGCTCTTCCCGCGCGCTGAAAATCATCATGCAGACCTGCATCAGAATATACATGAGCACGCATATCACGATGATAGCATTGGTCATTTTATTGCTTCTTTTGCGCATAAGCATCCCCTTTCCGACAGATTTCGTCATTTTTGTTATTATATCATACAAAGTGGTCTATTTCAAGCACATTTTATTGACACAGCTTGTCAATTGTGCTATAATCATCAAGTGAGTAAACATAAAAGCATTGAGAAAAAGCGGATTTTAGGCGCTTTGCTGGACAAAGGAGCAGTAATTTTACAATTATGAAATCAATAATAAAAACAAAATCAGAAAAGATGTTACTAACAGTTAACATAACAAATGTCAGGCTTGAGGGCGTGAAAAAAATTTTTTCGTCCCACGGCGGCAAAGTCATCACTGCATCTTGCGATGACGGAGCACAAAAGCTCGGATACCTTTTCGGGTTTGGCGGCTTTACGGCGAGCGGTGAAAAACGTGACGTGACCGATGAGTTGGCGGTGTTCTCGGGAATTGACGGGACGGAGCTGAATGTGATACTGCGAGAATTTCGTGCGGCGGGGATAAACATTCCGCTGAAAGCCGTTTGTACGGGATACAATCAGAGCTGGGCGCTTTGCGACCTGGCTTGCGAGCTTAAAAAAGAGCACGAAATGATGAACGGAGGCGGTAAGGGTGAGTAAGCGCAACAAGGCGATTCTGCTCATCATTCTGTCGGCGTTCAGCTTTGCGTTTATGTTTGCGTTCGTGCGTTTGTCGGGCGACCTGCCGACGATGCAGAAGGTGTTTTTCAGAAACTTTGTGGCGCTGTTTTTTGCGCTGGGCGTGATGAAAAAGAACCACATACGTTTCGGATGTCAGAACAAAAAGAACTCGGCGGTGCTGTTCGTGAGGGCGTTTGCAGGTTCGCTGGGAATGGTGGCGAACTTTTACGCGATAGACATTCTTGTTATTTCCGACGCGTCGATTCTCAACAAGATGTCGCCGTTTTTCTGCGTGGTGTTCTCGTATCTTTTCCTCAAAGAAAAGCTGACGATGTTCAATCTGCTGACGATAATCGGCGCATTTATCGGAGCGCTGTTCGTTATCAAGCCGACGTTTGCAAACGCTGACCTGTTTGCATCGGTGATGGGTTTCCTCGGCGGAATGAGCGCGGGACTTGCTTACACCTGCGTTAGATACCTCGGCTCGCACGGCGAAAAGGGACCGATGATCGTAGCGTACTTCTCGGCGTTTTCGTGTTTGCTGGCACTGCCGTGGCTGATATTTGAATTCCACCCGATGAGCTGGTGGCAGCTGCTTTGCCTTATCGGTGCAGGTTTCGGTGCGGCGGGCGGACAGTTTGCGATAACGGCTGCATACTCCAACGCGCCTGCAAAGGAGATCTCGGTATTCGATTACACGCAGATAATTTTCACTGCGTCGCTGGGATTTCTGATGTTTGACCAGATACCTGACATCTGGAGTTTCCTTGGCTATATTATAATAGTATCAATGGCGGTCATCGTTTTCATTTACAACAACAAAAAAGACAAGCACGCTGCGCAGCCTGAGCAGGAAAAAGTGCCCGAGGCTGAGACCACGGGCAGCAAATAGACACAAAAAAGCCCCGAAAACTCGGGGCTTGATTTTTTATGCTCTTGTGTCGGCGATAAATCTCTTGAGGTCCTGTGCGTTGGAGCACTTTTCAAGAGCAACGTCCATAGAGATAGTTCTGGACTTAACGAGCTTAGCAAGCTCCTGGTCCATAGTCTGCATTCCCTGTGCTTTACCTGTCTGCATAGCGGATCCGATAAGGTGAACCTTATCGTCACGGATCATAGCCTTGATGGAGTCGGTAGCGTTGAGGATCTCACAGCAAGCTACACGGCTTGTACCGTCAAATGTACGGCAGAGTGTCTGAGTACAGATACCTACGAGTACAGATGCGAGCTGTGTTCTGATCTGATGCTGCTGGTGAGCAGGGAAAACGTCGATGATACGGTCGATTGTAGAAGGAGCGTCCGTTGTATGAAGGGTACTCATTACAAGGTGTCCTGTTTCGGCTGCGGTTACAGCGGCTTCGATTGTCTCAAAGTCTCTCATTTCTCCTACGAGGATGATATCCGGGTCCTCACGGAGGGCAGCACGAAGTGAAAGCGAGAAGCTCGGTACGTCAGGACCAACCTCTCTCTGGTTAACCATACATCTCTTATGAGCGTGCATGTACTCGATAGGGTCCTCGACTGTGATTATGTGAGCTGACTTATGGATATTAACATAGTCGATCATAGCTGCAAGGGTTGTTGACTTACCGGAACCGGTAGGACCTGTTACGAGCACGAGTCCTCTTGGTCTCATAACGAACTCTGCAAGTACAGGAGGAAGGTTAAGGTCGGTAAGTGTCGGGATATCGTTTCTCAGAAGACGGATAGCGATAGCCGTTGAACCTCTCTGACGGTATACGTTTACACGGTGACGGAAACCTCTTGTAGATACGAACGTAAAGTCGGTATCGATGTGGTCCTTGATCTGCTGTCTCTGCTTATCATTACACATATCTTTTGTAATGTTCTGGATTTCGATCTCGGTCATATCTGGATATGAGGAGAGCTTTCTCAGGTTACCGCCCTGTCTAACGATAGGTGGGATACCTACCGTAAAGTGAAGGTCCGAGCATCCCAGAGCTCTTGCCTCATCAAGAATTTTGTTAATGTCCACTGCCATTGTGTTTTACCTCCAATTTATAGAATTTTAAATCAGGATCAGACTGCATATGTTACACGAACAAGCTCATCCATTGATGTTACGCCGCTCTGCACGAGCTTAGATACGTTATCTCTAAGCAGCAGAGTTCCCTCTTCCTTTGCAAGCTCTGCGATCTCGTCAGCCTTTGCGCCTGACGTGATGAGCACCTGCATTCTTGCTGTTGCAAGAAGGATCTCATGGATAGCGGTACGTCCGTTATAACCTGTATTTTTGCATTTCGGGCAGCCACCTGCATCATAGATCATTACCGAGTGGTCGATACCCATGAGCTTTTCTTCCTCAGGGGTTGACATTCTCGGCTTTTTGCACTCAGGACAAAGTGTCTTGGTAAGACGCTGTGCCACGATGCCGATAAGTGATGTAGCTACCATGTATGCTTCAACGCCCATATCCACAAGTCTTGTTACTGTGGAAGCAGCGTCGTTTGTATGCAGTGTGGAGAGCACAAGGTGTCCCGTGATAGCCGCTCTGATAGCGATCTCGGCTGTCTCGGTATCACGCATTTCTCCGACCATTATGATGTCAGGGTCCTGACGGAGGATAGAACGAAGGGCTGCACCGAAGGTCATACCCGCTTTTTCGTTTATCTGACACTGGTTGATGTTTGCGATTTTCTTTTCGACTGGGTCTTCGACGGTGATAACGTTAAGGTTTGGCTTAGCTATCTCACCGAGGGCTGCGTAAAGTGTTGTAGATTTACCGGAACCTGTAGGTCCTGTTACCAGAACAACGCCCTGAGGCACCTTCAGGCAGGATACGAATCTTTCGTAGTTATAGTCGGTCATACCGAGATCCTGGATCCTTCTTACCGAGCTGTCGCCGGCGAGGATACGGATTACGACCTTTTCGCCATATACCATAGGAAGATTAGATACACGAAGGTCAACGGTTGCGCCGTCGATCGTCTGTGACATACGACCGTCCTGAGGTACACGCTTCTCGGCGATGTTCATTCCCGAGAGGATCTTAAATCTTGTTACGAGTGAAACGTGGAGAGCCGGAGACAGAGTCATAAGCTCGATAAGGTCGCCGTTTACTCTTATTCTTATCTTGGTGAGATCCTTGAAAGGCTCGATATGAATATCCGTTGCGTCCTGACGGAAAGCGTTCTCAACGATAGCTGTTGCCAGCTTAACGATAGGCGCATTCTCGATTCTGCCTTCTGCGAGGTCGATCTCGTTGAGGTCGAGACCTGCCTCTTCCTCTTTCTCCTTCGTAGCCTCGTCAACCACGCTGTCAACCTGTCCTTCGGAGTAGGTTTTACCGATAGCTCTGTTGATCGCAGCTTTTGTTGCGAGCACAGGTGACACGCTGCAGCCTGTGATAACTCTCAGGTCTTCAAAAACGTAGAAGTTGATAGGGTCATTGGTTGCGACGGTAAGTCTTTTACCCATTTTCTCGACTGCGATAACGTTATACTTTCTCGCAGCGGTCTCAGGTATTTTCATTACGACGTCGTGTGCCAGCGGAGTGTTATCCAGGTCGATATACTGGATATTCAGTCTTTCTGCGAGCACTTCTGCAAACTGAACGTCTGTAACGTAGCCAAGCTCGATGATAACGTCACCGAAGATCTTGCCCTTTTGTTCCTTCTGCTTTGCCAATACCTCTTGGAGCTGAGCTTCTGTAATGAGCTTCTTTTCGACAAGGTATTGTCCAATAGGTCCGTTTCTCATACTTTTTCTCCTAACTTCCGCATAATGTGCGGTTATTTATTATTTAACTATTGTAATTTACAAATTAATATGCTAAAATAAGTATAGATTCCTGAAAGGAGGATCCTGACATTGGGTCAATTACAAATCTACTACGTTGTTATTTATGCATTCATCTTCATTTTTGGTGTCTGCGTCGGAAGTTTTCTTAACGTCTGCATTTACAGGCTTCCGAAAAACGAAGGTCTTATCAAACGAAATTCTCACTGCATGACCTGTGGTGAAGAGATCAAGCGGCGTGATCTTATCCCGATCATTAGCTGGTGCATTCTCAGAGGAAAGTGCCGTGCATGCGGTGCAAAGATCTCGGCAAGGTACACGGTGGTTGAATTTCTTAACGGTGTTTTGTGGCTGACAACTGCGCTTTACTTTGACATTGTTGTTTCGCCGATGTACATTGTACTGAGCTGTCTTATGATCTCCGCCCTTGTTGTCGTATTCTTTATGGACTGGGACACACAGCTGATAAACACCTGGGTAGTTGTATTTATTGGAGTTATGGCTGTAATTGAGATCATACTTTGCAGAGATTTCACAGGTCTTGAAATAAGCGAGCACATTATCGGATTATTCGCTGCAAGTGTACCGCTGATGATCGTAACGCTGATATCGCACGAAAAGGCGATGGGCTGGGGCGATGTGATACTGATGGCAGCAGGCGGTCTTTATCTCGGAACCAAGGGTATCCTCGTAGCGCTTGCATTTGCACTTATCACGGGAGCGATCGGCGGAATCATCATGAAGAAGTTCAGCGGAAATTCCAAATTTGCATTTGGACCGTTCCTGTCGCTCGGAATCGCTGTTGCGCTGTTCTTTGGTGAGTTCATTGCAAACTGGTACATGGAGTTCACCGGTCTGAACGAATATCTCAGCGATTTATAACCTGAAAAAACACAAAAAATAATTGAGCCGTCCGCACGAAATTGGGCGGCTGATTTTTTTGCTCAAAAGGTCCTCTTAACAACTCATCGCTGTTAAGGGGATCTTTTCAGCAGGTCTGCGCAAAGCGCAGACCTGAGAACTGTTTAGTTTTTAGCTCAGTGATACAAGTTCCACTTTAAGAATCTTAACAGTAGGATCAGTAAACAAGAATCTCGAGTTATTGAGATCGTGAGACTGACCGTTAGTAATCGGATTCCAAAGTGACGGACTTACTGTAATGTTCTTTGTGCCATTACCGGTAATATCAACATTCCAAACGTTGATCAGCTTACAAGCCTTGTCAAGTGTTATCTTGACCTTATACTTAGTAAAGCTTGCGCCTGCAGTATCATTATGGAACATAACGTTAATGCTGTACTGAGCACATTTGCCGTAATTGACGCCACCATCAGCCCAGATATCCCATTCAGTTGCACCCATATTGTTAGCTGTGTAAGACATTGTCCAACCATTGATATCGGAAGGCTTATCCTTGAATGTAGGAACAAATGTTGTTTCTGCAGTGATAGGTGTAGTAGCTATATCCTTTGATGTAGCGCCGGAAACTACCCACTTATCAAAAATCTTTCCTTCAGGAGCAACTGGTACTTCTGCAGGATTAACTGCATACTTACCGCTGACAACAGGCTCGCCGTCCTTGATGTCACTGTCACTGAATTTGAAATGTACAGGATACTTATCAACGAGGTCTGCTACAAATGTCCTATTCTGATCAATAGGAACCTCAAAATAAGGTTTGCCTGTTCCCTGCTCTACCCAGCCGCCTGTTGCGTCGTTAACCGCCTTCTTTGAAGAATCAAACTTAGTCGGTGAAGTATTTGTTGCAGGCTTACCTACAGGTACAGGACCCGGAGTAGGATAAGATGATCCGTCTGCTTCGATCCAAGTTACTGTGTAAGGTGATGGCTCTGGGTTTGGAACATAAACAAGCTTGAATGTTGTGTTGCCCTTGAGAACATATCCCACATCCAGCTTAACTTGGCTTCCGTCAGGAGCGAGCCAGTAATGAGTGCTGTAACCAGAGATATCGGGAGCAGATGGGAAATCCTTGAACACATCGCCCTTATTAGCTGTAACTGTTGAACCAACAGTTGTGTTCTTTACCGGAGTATCTGTAGTGAATTTAACTATGCAGCTGCCGTCGTCTTCAGCCTTAGCGCCTGACTTCTTATAGAAGATATAGGTGTATCTTGCTTCGTTGTTAAGGTTGTAGAAAGCGGACTGGCTCTCTGTTGCATCTGCCGGAGCAGCTGCAATAGGATAACCTAATGATTCCTGATGTCCTGCTGACTGAGCAGCATTGAGTCCCTTATTCATACGAACCATTTCAAGATTCATTGGATCGCCGTCGTTCATGTTGATGTTTGTAAGGCTCAGAACAGCTCCTCTGTCCTTAGTCTTTTCTCCATCATTGTTCTGATCTGTTCCTCTGTCGAACTTTCTGTGGAACACATACTCACCGTTCTCATAAACAGGGAAAGATGTCTGAACACTTACCTGAAGGCTCTGGAGAGTCTTGTCATAATAAAGATCAGAGTCATTAGCGCCAACTTCTATTAAGAATTTGAAGTTGTCGTAGAAAGCTTCGCCCTTAACTACCTGAGAATTATTGAGATTAAAGCCCTCTGTATCGATCTTGTTCACTTTAAGAACCTGTCCGGTTGCACCCATTCTCTTGGCTGCGGTATCATCTTCGGAATTGGAATATCCCGAAGTACCGAAACCTCTGAAATGAGCATTGTCAATAACGATACAGCTTGTGAAAGGAACTCCGTAGGTTCCAACATATCCGGTCTCGGATACCTCAGGAACACCGCGGTAATCCTTAAGAACGAGGATATTTGTTGCATATCTCAGTTCATCATCGAGATACTCGATAATACCTGAGCTGATGACGTTGGCATCTCTTGTTGCCTGAACGTCGTTGTGGATCTCATTAGCCGGCTTGATGAAATTGAGTATAGCACTGAGTATGATACCGAAGATACATACAACAACTACAAGCTCAACGAGAGTAAAACCGTTTTTGTTTTTCTTATTCATTTTCATACGATCACCCTCCTATCAACCAACATAGGATTCATACTCTTCCTGACTACGGACTACACCGTCGTCGCAGAGATGAAAATGAACATAGCCTGTGAGTTTACCGTTCTTTACCTCAAGGAAGTTTTCAAACGTACTTTCATCAATCACGATGTCACCAATATCGCTGTGACCCTCTTCGTTTGTATCACCATTCTGACTGATGGTAAGAATGGTAGATGAAGGAGACAGTGACAGCTGCAAACCGATCTGAACGATACCGCCTGCCGGGATCGTATTGCGGACATTGCCGGGGATCGGACCGGAGTTGTCATAGAACGTACCACCGTCCTCTGCAGGTGTTCCGAACCAGATCATATCAATGTCAGCACCGCTGTCATTGTGGAAATAGATCCAGTATCTGCCCTTTGAAGCATCCGGAGGATCCATAATGTCCAGATAATCTGATCTGAAGAATCTGAGTCTGTAATCATGTGAAGACTTATCCTCGTCTTCGTCCTTGTTTCTCTTTGCAGAATAGCCGTAAACTTCCGGCTGAAGGTCGATCGTCACAAAGTTTGCATCAAGCTTTACCTTATTGGTTGATCCGTTTGTAGTCAATTTGCTGATCTTAACGTCCGGACCGTAATCGGTGATAGCTGTGTTGAAGTTTTCAGCAGCTGCTGCCTGCTCGTACATTGTGTTTGAACGCTTATAGTTCTGCGCATTCATATTCTTTGCCTTAACTGCGACAGTTACGAACATACCGGCGATAGCACCGAGAACACACATAGCGATGATGCATTCAACGAGAGTCATACCTTTTAAGTTCTTATTCTTGTTCATAATAACTCTCCTTTCTCATCAATAGTGGTCGTACCTGTCGAGCAGGAATCCGTTTGCATCGATAGGATCAGTATTCTTGGTTTTTGCAAGTGCACTTGTTGAGGAAGGTCTAGTGTAGATGTAGTTACCGGTGTTATCGCTGTCGAACTTCTGTACGATGAATACGCCGATACCCATTACGCCAAGCTTAGATGTAGTAGCGGTGCTTCCTGCAGCGTCGCAGCAGGTGAATCCGCCGATACCCTGTGTCTTCATTCTGAATGTTGCCTGTGGTCCGAATACGCAGCACTGCAGCATAGAGTTGTTGGTTGCTGTGAAGCTTGTGCCTTCGCCAAGGAACATAAAGATGCTGGAGCTTGTTGGAGTAAATACGCCTGCAAGTTCTTCGTTGTTAGATGGGTTGAATACAAAGCTATCCTTTGGCTTAACACTTTCGATACCGCTAAGCTGATAGTTGTTGTAATACGAGCTGTCGAACATATGAACATATGTATCGAAATCGTAGATCCTGAGTTTTCTGAACTCATAAGAGCAAGCTGTTGAACCGGTATGCTCTGAGATGCCAGCCGCATTCTTGCCGGTGATCTTAAGATTTCCGTCCTTGTTCATATCAGATACGAAGTAGCAGTTATACTTATGGTTCTTTGTACCGTCATGCGGATTTGTTTCTATCGGAGAATCGTTCTTAACAACGATCTGGAATGCCTGGTCCATAAACAGACCATCCTCCATAAGAACTACGATATCTTTGTTAGTTACATGAATGAGAACGTTACCGTTGCCGTTCATGAAATCGCCAATGCTGTTAACGTTGTCCCAGATGAAGTCTTCATCAACATAGTGATTGAACTTAGCAGTTCCGCCCTGTCCGTCAGAAACTTCCTTCTTAGTGTTGAACTGAGAAAGCTTCTTGGAGGTGTATTTGCCTGTTCCATCCTTTGCATGCAGAGCATCAAACTTGCCCTTGAGTGCAGCTACATCTGTATCACTGTTAGCTACAAGGTCCTCTGGCATATAGATATAGTCAGTAGACTTCTGCTTCATCTCAGGAACTGCGCCTCTGGCTGTTCTGTCGATTGAGCCAAGATTCTGCTTCATTGTTCCGTCGCAGCTGATATTACCGCCAGCCTTGAGTGAACCGCCGATGTTTACATCACCGTGAACATTGATAGTTCTACCGTCCTTGATATAAACGTCGCCTTCAACGTTGAGGTCACCGTAGAGTTCAAAGCTATCACCCATAGCATAGAAGTCACCGTTAGTATTTACGTTAGTGCCTCTCTTATAAACATAGATATTACCGTACTGAACATAAGTGTTTGCTCCATCAGCAAGTGCAGACGCTATGGAGCCATCCGTATCAATATCATTTATGTTCTTTTCGAATCCTGAAATATCAGGCTTGTCGAATCTGAACTTAGAGCAGATAAGATCAACATCTCTGTCCTCTCCGCTGACAGCTGCTGAACCGATCTTTGAGTTTCTCGAGAAGTTTGCAGTTCCGCCGATGTAAATGTAGTTAAATCCGTCCGCTCTCTTAAGAGATGATGTACAGAGCATCTCACCCCAGTAGTTACCGGAGATCTGAACAAAAGTACCTCTTCTCTCTGTGAGGCTCGGTGCAAGAACGAATTTAGCGTTTGCAGAACCACGAGCTACGCTTCCGAAGATATAGAACGAACCCTGTGGATAAGCATCGTTCCTCAGAGCGTAGACTTTGTTACCGTTCTCATTAAGAACAGCGGTGTCACCGATAACGTTGAGGTTATCCCATGATACCTGGTCGCCCTTACCGATTGTCTCGATAGTGTTTGTGAATGGAGCCGGTTTTGTTTTCGACTCAATGTAGATGTGTGCAGCAACCTTTTCTGTTACGTCTGCATATGTGGTGTATGCAGTGATAACGAGGTTGTCTGAGCTACCGCCATCCTGAGCGATATTCAGCACTGTGGTTCCGATCTTATAGCCCGGATCCTTCTCACCGTCATACGTTACAGTAACAGTTTTACCCTTACCGCCGTTTTCAGCTGCAAGAGCCTTGATAGCGCTGATATTCTTCTTCTGCTCTGTAACTGTTGCTGTTCCGTTTCCGGGAGCTGCTGTCATCTTGATGACCTCATTTACAAAGCCTTTCAGCGTTGTAGATGCGGTCAGGTATGCCTGTTTGTGACAATAGTTAGCGTTTGTTTGCTTTCTGTTGTTCGAAACGTAACTGATAGTAGCGGTCATCAGTATCGACATAATGAGCAATACCGCTACGGCGGTCACAAGAACGGCACCAGACTTGTTTGGACTTCTTTTTTTCGAGTGAAGTTTCATCTTTTACCACCCTTTCATAATCATTAAAACTTTTACCATTTTCTCAAACCATCATATAGCACGATATGGCAGACTGGGTTTTCAGGCTCAGTCTACCAATATCATACTATATTTTTAAAATTCTGGTTTTTTAAGCTTTTCGACGATCATGATGTTGATGTTGAGGGTTCCTTCAACTTCGTTGTCATCGATGGTCTTTTCTTTTCCATCTTCCTTCTTTTCTTCAGCCTGCGATGACGATGAGTCCTCGCCGTCCTTCTTCTCTTCCTTAATTCCGTTAACATCCAGAATCTGAAGCCCAGAAACCACCATACTGCTGGGCACATTCTTTGTCAGCTGTTCACAGAATTTCTGTATGTCGCCATACTTACCCTTGATCGAGAGTTCGATATCATAGCTACCGATCTGGATACCAGCGTTAGGATCGATAGCAATGACATCACCACTATTTGTCGTTTTCTGCTTAGCAGAAGTATCGATCTTAGACGAGGTATCAGCCTTCGATGAGCTAGCGCCGATCTTATCGTACTCCAGAACCTGGTTATCGAAGTCTGTAGTCTTGAGTTTGTTTACATAGTAGAAAGGCTTGATTACCTTTACTGTGTACTCAGAGATCTGCAGCGTCGAGTTAACAATTTTTTGCTCATCAAGCAGCTTGTCGACTGTATCAGACGCAGTCTGGGAAGTCTGCTTGGTATAGAAGTTCTTAGCAAGCTCTTCACTTCTTGCATAAGCCTTCTCTATCAGCTGTGGAAGATCCTTATCTCTTTCAATCTGGTCCTTCTTATCGCTGAGGGTTACTTGCTTATCATTAAGTTCGTCTCTTTTTTCGCCAAGCTCCTGGAAAGCAGGTACTACGAAGAACCACACGCCGATGATCCATACAGCTGCGACGAATACTATTGTAATTAATACTCTATCTCTGTGATTCAGTTTCATTATAACTCACCTGTTCCCTTCAATTTCAATGTAAGCTCCTTGATAACAACCTTACCTGCGTTAGGATCGGTGTTGGAGGAACTATCGTTTGTGCTGGAAGCTTCCTTCGGCTTTCCGGAAGAATCAAGCTCAGTACCTACGCCTTCATATCCGGGATAAAGAGTGTATGCAACATATCTCGACTTATCGAATGCATCACAAAGCGGCTTAACCTCAGCCTGAGAATTTACTGCTACGTCTGTGAGGGTGATGAAACCGTCCTTAGCGTCGTAGCTGATACCAACATATGTTGCATTCTTTTCCTTCATGATCTTCTTGATCTCGTCAAACTTAGCCTGATCAAGGAAAGGCATTGTAGATATGTTGGTCTTAGCGCCGTCAGCGTAGAGGTTCCAACGCTCGATGATATTGAGTTTATCGTGAAGCACTTGCTGCTCTGCGATCTTCTTATCAGCTTCGGCGATCTCGGCTTCTGTCTTGGCGATATCGTCCTCGACCGATCCGATACTGATGTTAACAAAGATCGTGATTATTGCGATAAGCACAGCGGATGCTGCTGCAATTATGATACCTGTGATAAATGTCTGGGAAAGACCGCTTGAGCCTTTACCCTGCATCTGGTCAACTTCGAGAAGGTTGATTCTCTCGGTTGTCTTATCTCTTCTGTAAAGAGCACCGATCGCATTTGCGAATACTGTGAACTCAACATTCTCATATCCGGAGATCTGAGTAGGAACGGAGAGAACCGAAGCCTTGATGTCGAGTCCGTCGAGTGCGTCAACGATCTTGATGTAGTCGTCGATCCTACCGTAGAGGATAACGTTTTCAAGTCCCGTACCGCCTCTTGCTTTGTTGAACTGCTCCATTCTGAAGATGTTCTCGTTGAGAGCTTCCATTATGTAATCTTCACTCTCGTAATCATCCGGAGCAATCGGAACGTATCTTGCGAATGCCATCTGTCCGTTCTCGAACAGTGTCAGACCGAGGAAGTTAGGATCGATCTGGCAAACGAGAAGAGGCATCTTATTAAGATTTGCCTTATCCGAAAGAACGATTCTGGAGATCGAGTTACAACCGATGTTAACGGATCTCAGTGAGATACCAAGTACGCCGAACAGCTTTCTGAAGCTGTCAACCAGCGAGCTTGGGCAGGCAGTTGCAAGTACCTTAACAGCACCCGGGTTATCTGCGCCTGCTTCTCCTACTATAGAATAGGAGATCGAATAGTCATCAGAAAGTCCCATTTCCTGAGCCATCTGATTCTGTACCATTGTAAGGAATTCAACACCCTTGCCCTTTGGAACGATAAGCTCCTTGAATACGATGCTGCTTGATGAGAAGGTTACGATAGCTTCCTTATCGTTCATCATCTCTTCTTTCAGTTTTGCGGAGATTATCTCGTTAAGTCCTGAAAGATTGATAACTTCTCCGTTGAGGATCATATCCTCCGGAACGTCGATCGTCACTGATTTGTCGATCTTGATCCTGTTGGCGGTATTGTCGCCCTTGACTACATTAATTTGTCTATCTGAAAAATCAAAAGACAGCATTTATACTTTCACCTCTTATTATTATTCAGTGTTCTCCCACTGTTTGTTTTTACTGGTTCTCGATACCATCCAAGCTGCCGTAGAGCAATGGGAATACACCTGCAAGGCAAAGACCTATACAAAGTCCCATGAATACGATGAGCAATGGTTCCATAAGTCCAACAAGTCTTGTAACGGCTGCATCTGCTTCTTCTTCGTAGTAGTCTGCAGTCTTTTCAAGGATCTCGTCGAGGGCACCGGATTCTTCTCCGACGTAGATGATTGAAGTAAACATACCTTCGAATATCTCTGTCTTTGCAAGAGCCTGTGACATTGGCGAGCCCTGCTTAACGTCATCAATGACCTGAATGAACATCTTATCAACGTAAGCGTTGTTAAGGATCCTTGAGGATCTGTTAAGGCAATCGATCATTGGGATACCACTTGAGTAAAGGGATGAAAGCGTTCTTGAGAATCTACCTTCGTAGATCTTAACGATGAGCTTTCCTGCTGCCGGCATCTTGATCTTGAAGTAGTCGAATTTGAGTCTTACCGATTCAACCTTCAAAGCGTAGATCCAGCCGAAGATGATAACGAACAGCGCTATCAAAATTACGTACCATTTTGCTTTGATAAAGTCACTTATTGCAAACAGTGCTTTAGAAAGCGCAGGCATCTTTTCTTCTTCCATCAGTCCTGCAAATATAGGCATGATGAACGTGAACATTCCGACAACCATCGCGAGACACAGGATACCCAGGATTATAGGGTATGTCATTGCGCTCTTGACCTTGTTATTCAGCTTGTTCGAGTTTGCGTAGTAGTCGCTAAGACGCTGCATCGTGATGTCCATGTTACCAGCTGTTTCACCTGCGTCGACCATCGAGATAAAGAAGTCCGGGAAGCATCCCTTTTTCTCCTCGAGAGCCGCTGTGAAGCTGGCACCCTTCTGCACTTCGTCGTAGACGTCCTGCCATACTGCTTTTGATCGCGGCTTTTCATCCTCACGATAGAGAATGTTGAGCGCTTTTACGATCGTCAGACCTGAAGTAATCATAGCAGCAAGCTGTCTGCACGCGAATGCAAGTTCTTTTGTCTTGAACTTATACGCTGATTTCTTCGATCCACCAAGCGCCTCGGTGTAACTTACAAGATACAGACCTTGTTCATAGACCTTGTCCATGACTTCCTGCGGAGTCTCAGCCTCGAAGGAACCTTTTATGGTCTTTCCTGTAGTGTCCTTGGCAACATAGGTATAAGTTTTCATTTTCTATGATACACCTCCACCATTAATGCAACTTGTAGATATTAGCATTATAGCACAATAAACACATTATGCATTTTATACATTATAACATCTTTTTCGCTTTTAAGCAAGGGGATTTGCATACTTTTCGCGGCAATTTTACAACGAAATACTATAGTGTTTTTTATTCATTATATACAAATAAGATAGTTGTATTAACTTATTAACTTCTTTTTGGAGTATCTATTGCCTAAATTATAAAAAAATATGTACAAAACACACAATGCCACAGTATACTATTTCGTTTTTGTTAAATATCAATAACCAAGAGATTGCGCAACTAAGATGACCTTATACCTGTTCTTGTGTCTCTGGAAGGCAGAGACGAGGTAGCTGCAGCAGATACGTCTCTCATTGAGGCAGCCGCTGGGAGCGTCGCCGCCCGTTGTGCAGCTTATGCACTCGCCCGTTTTGGAACAGGGCGTATCAAGCTCCAGTCTAACGGTGTTTTTGGGCGCTGCTGTGTGCTTTACGCGGGCTACGGCTTCACCCAAGTCCTTGACTATTTTATTATAGCCGACAATGAAGATGACCGATTTGGGTCCGTAGGCGATGGCGGCTACGCGGTTTGAATTGCCGTCGACGTTATAAAGCTCGCCGTTCATCGTTACGGCATTTGCAGATGTGAGGTAAGTATCGCAGCTGAAAGCCTGACGGTAAATCTCCTCGGTTTCCTCCCTTGTTTCGCACTTTGAGCGGTCAAGGAAGTTGTAATTGCCGCTTTTCATCAAGTCCAGCACACCGCTTTCGGCAAGGCTGACAGAGCCGCCGCAGGAGATGGTATCACCCTCGGGCATGAGGTCTTTGACGAGGTTGACAGCCTGGCGGCAGTCCTGTGCGACAAAAGCCTGCATGTTGTTCTTTCTGAGCGCTTCTGCGGTCTTATTGAGCATTTCCATTATCTCGTTCTGTTCCATTTTCAGAACACCTCCGATTCTAATTATCGCTGAGTCCGTCGGCAAAGAGCTTTTCGACAAGCTCCTTCAAGCCGCGGTGCTCGGGTCTTTCAAGTGCGGGGTCGGCGTCGATGAGCTGACCTGCAATGCTCTGGGCGAGCTTCAAAACGCCCATATCTTCGGACATATCGGCTATTTTCAGCTTTGGCAGACCGTGCTGGCGGTCACCGAAGAAATCACCAGGTCCGCGCAGTTTGAGATCCTCCTCGGAAATCTTGAAGCCGTCTGTCGTTGAGGACAGTATTTTCAGGCGCTTTTTCGTAGTTTCGTTGACGTTGTCGGTTATCAGCACGCAGTCGGATTTGAACTGTCCCCTGCCGACGCGTCCTCGCAGCTGGTGAAGCTGGGAAAGACCGAATCTATCGGCGTTTTCGATGACCATAATAGTCGCATTGGGAACGTCGACACCGACCTCAACGACTGTCGTTGAAACGAGAATGTCTATTTTGTGGGCTTTGAAATCAGCCATTATCTTTTCTTTTTTGTCGCTGGCGAGTTTGCCGTGCAGAAGCCCCACGCGGTAGTCCTGCAAAGCGCCCTCTTTCAGCTTTTTGGCGTAGGTCTGCACGTCCTGCAGAGCCGAATCGCTTTCCTCTATCATCGGACAGACGACGTAGCCTTGTCTGCCCTGTTCGAGATGCTTTTTGACGTAGTTGAAAGCCCTTTCACGCAGTTTTCCCGTGACGGCGTAGGTATCGACGGGCTGTCTGCCTTTTGGAAGCTCATTGAGGACAGAAATGTCGAGGTCGCCGTATATCATCATTGCAAGAGTCCTTGGGATAGGCGTTGCGCTCATGACGAGCTTGTGCGCGGCTCTGCCCTTTTGCGCGAGCAGGGCACGCTGGCGGACGCCGAAGCGGTGCTGCTCGTCGGTGATGACGAGGGCGAGGTTTTTGAACTCGGTGGACTGCTGGACGAGGGCGTGAGTGCCGACGATAACGTCAAATTCGCCGCCCTGTATGCCCTGTTTGACGGTCTGCTTCTGCTTTGGCGAGAGCGAGCCTGTGAGCAGGGCGACCTTTACGCCCAGCGGTTCGAGGAAGCCTTTGAGCGTTTCAAAGTGCTGCGCGGCGAGGACTTCGGTGGGTGCCATAAGTGCGCTCTGGCAGCCGTTTTTATAGACAAAGTATGCCGCAGACGCCGCAACAGCGGTCTTTCCCGAGCCGACGTCGCCCTGGACGAGCCTGTTCATCGGGAACTGCTTTTGCATATCGGCTATGCAGTCTGCAGCGGCTTGTTTCTGACAACTGGTAAGCTCAAAGGGCAGGCTGTCGTAAAACTCGCGCATATGCACGTTTTTGAGCCTGTGGGCTGTTTCTTCCCTGCTTTTGTTTCGCAGCATTGCCATTCCCAGCTGGAGCACGAGAAGCTCGTCGAAAACCAGCCTTTTCTTTGCCAGCTGGTAGCTGTGAAAGTCCTTTGGGAAGTGGATATTCGCCATTGCGAACTGCTCGGAGCAGAGGTTATTGCCCGCGGTTATTTCCTTTGGCATCGGCTCGAAGATGAAATTGCGGCAGCTGTCAAAGGCGTTGCGTATCGTCTGGCGCAGCATCTGCTGGGAAAGACCTTCGGTAAGGCGGTAGACGGGCTGCAGCTTTTCGGCGGTATTTCCCGGGAAAATCAGCGGTGAGTTCATTTCCTTGCGGATAAAGGTGCCTGTGACCTTGCCGATGAGGTAATACTCCTCGTCGAGTTTGAGGCTTGCGAACAGAAAACCGCTGTTATATATCACGACCGTGAGGTCGGCTGTGCCGTCGGTGACCACCGCTTTGAACACGCTCAGACCCTTTCTTATGCGCGCTTCGGGCATTTTTTTGACTACAGTGCATCTGATGACCGACTGTTCGTTTATGGGCGCATCTGAAATGGGCGTTGTGACGGTGAGGTCGATATAGTCCCTCGGGTAGTGGCAAAGCAGGTCATAGACGGTTTTTATGCCCATTTTCTCGTAGGTCTCCGCCCTTTTCGGACCGACGCCTTTGAGATATGTCATAGGCTTTTCAAGCTCGCTGTTCACTGCCGTCACCTCCCGTTCTTTCCAACATATAATTATAGCACATTTTCATCGAGATTTCAATAGATTTTGCTCAAAATCTGTGCAATTGGCACAAAAAAGCAGAGCCTTTTCAGACTCTGCCGTTTAATCTTTGTATCAATTGAATTTAGGCTCGCAGGTGAGGTTTACGCCGAGGCGTTTGAATGTTCTTTCGTCGACCTGTGAGAGAATAACCGTGGAGTGAACCTCGCTGCCGCTGAGCTTTTCGAGTTGTTCCATAGCCTTGCGGGCATTTTCGTCGGTAGCTGCACAGATAGACAGCGCGATAAGTGCCTCGTCGGTATGTATTCTCGGGTTGCGGTTGCCGAGGTGCTGAATTTTAAGATTCTGAATAGGCTCGATGACCTGAGGCGACATAAGCAGAACGTCGTCGTCGATGCCGCCGAGGACTTTGAGCGCGTTGAGCAGAACTGCCGAAGCTGCGCCCATAAGGTTCGAGGTCTTGCCTGTTATCATTCTGCCGTCGGGAAGCTCCAGAGCAGCAGCAGGGCCGCCTGTTTCCTCCTCACGCTTGAGAGCCGCATTTACGACGTTTCTGTCTGTCGGAGACACGCCAGCCTGCTTCATCAGAAGTTCGAGCTTTAAAATCTCGTCGTCGGAAACGAATCCCTCTTTTTTGCCGCACATTGCAACATAATATCTGCGGACGATTTCTTCCTTTGCGGCTTTGCAGACAGCGTCGTCATCAATGATGCAGTTGCCTGCCATATTTACGCCCATATCGGTAGGTGACTTATACGGAGACTCGCCCATAATCTTTTCAAACATTGCATTGAGCACCGGGAAGATCTCGACGTCGCGGTTGTAGTTTACCGTGGTCTTGCCGTACGCTTCGAGGTGGAACGGGTCTATCATATTGACGTCGTTAAGGTCGCTTGTCGCAGCCTCGTATGCGAGGTTTACGGGGTGGCGCAGAGGCAGGTTCCATATCGGGAACGTTTCAAACTTTGCGTAGCCTGCGGCAACTCCCCTTTTGTTCTCGTGATACAGCTGGGAAAGGCAGGTTGCCATTTTTCCGCTTCCGGGACCGGGAGCTGTGATGACAACGAGCTTGCGCTCTGTCTGGATATAGTCGTTTTTGCCGTAGCCCTCGTCGCTCATGATAAGCTGGAGATTCGAGGGATAGCCGTTTATTTTATAATGATGGTAGACCTTTACGCCGAAGCCTTCAAGGCGTTTCTGGAACGCGTCCGCCTGACGCTGTCCCTCGTACTGTGTCAGGACAACAGAGCTTACATAAAGTCCGATATCGCTGAAAACCTTGTAGAGTCTTACAACGTCGTCGTCATAGGTTATGCCGAGGTCGCCTCTGACCTTGTTCTTTTCGATATCGCCTGCATTGATGACGATAACTATTTCAGCCTCGTCTTTGAGCTGCATAAGCATCTGCAGCTTGCTGTCGGGCTTGAAGCCTGGCAGTACACGGGACGCATGAAAATCGTCATAGAGCTTTCCGCCGAATTCAAGATACAGCTTGCCGCCAAAGGAAGCTATCCTGCTGCGGATATGCTCAGACTGCATTTTCAGGTATTTTTCGTTGTCAAAACCGATCAAACTTCCATTCATTTTAAATTACCTTCCAATAAAAAACTTCGATTTTTATTTTACTACATACAAAATAAAATTTCAAGTGTTTTTGAAACTTTTCTCAGATTGTTTTCATTTGGCTTTGCGCCCTGACAAGTCGGGTGCGGAAAATGGCGATTTTACTAAACAAATGCGCTAATTCAACAAATAGTGGCGGGGATTGCAACTAAGATTTGTAACAAATTATCTGTTGAAATAAAACTAATAATAGTGTATAATAACTTTGTGTGCTATGCATATAAGCAGATAATACCATTAAGATATATTTATTATAACGAAAGGAGCTTCGTTCCCTGCGGGGAACAGGATTGAAGTATGGCTAACGAAGAACATAACAAGAACGAAAATGCCGATAGCATATTAGGTCTTGAATCTGACAGCCTCGAAGAGCTTGGCAAGATCTCTGCGGAAGATCTTGAAAAGTTCGGCAGTGAGCTGAAAGATTTCAATGACGAGCCGAAGCCAAAGGCTGAGCAAGCCGAGGAAGCTGAAAAGCCTGCCGAAAAGCCCGCTGAAACGGCTGATGCTGACAAAAAAGAGGCAGTTACGCTTGCGGACATTATTGACGATAAAAAAGACAAAAGCGCAGAGGGCAGACAGGGTGCTGACGGCAGACCGACAGGTCCCAACGGTCAGCGCAGACGCAGACCAAACGGTCAAAATGGTCAGAGACGACCAAGACCAGACGGTCAGAGACCGGGTCCTGACGGACAGAGACCTCGCCCCAACGGCAAGAGACCGCGTCCAAATGGTCAGAGACCGAGACCAAACGGTGCAGACCCAGCGCTCAGACGCAGACCTAACCCTGCGGGTGAAAGACCTGACGGTGAGGAAAATGCAGAGGGCAAGAAAAAGGGCTGGACAAAGAAGAAAAAAGCCGTGCTTATCACGGTGGTTACGATAGTTCTGACACTTGCGCTTATCGTTGCGGTTATCCTGATACTGTTTTTCAGCTACACAGGAAAGCTCAACAGAGACCTTGACACGAGGACAAACTCGGGCGAATACAGGATCGACAGCAGTGAGCTTGTTTCAAAGCCCGACACGATAAACAAGGAAGACGAGCTGAAAAAGCAGAAAGACCTGCTCGCAAAAAAGAGCAAGCCTATCACCGACAGCAATGTTATGAACATACTTATTGTCGGCGAGGACCTGCGTGACACGGAGCCTGACCCTGAGACGGGTGAGAATCCGAGAGGAAACACAGACGTTCAGCTGCTGGTTTCTATCAACAAGCAGACAAAGAAGATAGTTCTTGCGTCGTTCCTCAGAGACCAGTACCTCAACATTGACGGCTACGGAATGGGCAGACTCAACGTGGCTTACTGGAAAAACGGCATCCCGCTTCTTTCAGAGACCATTTCAAATTATTACAGCGTTCACATTGACAGATATGTGCTTGTAAACTTCTACTCGTTCATTGATGTTGTTGACGAGATCGGCGGGCTTGATATGGACGTTGACAATGACGAGTTTGCAGCTATCAACGAAGCAGTTCGTGAGCACAACAAGTATCTGAAAAATCCTCCTGAGAAGGATTATGTAAAGCAGCCGGGCAAGCAGCATCTCAACGGTAACCAGGCTCTTGCTTATGCGCGTATCAGACAGGGCTGCGGTGATGACTACGGCAGAACCGAGAGACAGCGTGAAACTATCACGGCTATCATCAACAAGATGAAGAGCCTGAATCTGCTTGAACTGAGCTATCTTATCGACAAGGTCGCTCCGCAGATAACAACTGACATCTCCGACGGTGAGATCGCTTCGCTGATACTTGATGCTTCCGAGATAATGAACTATCAGATATGCCAGGTACAGATGCCTACTCTGCCTTACTTCACAGAGGAAGTTATCAATCAGATGGCTGTGCTGGTTCCTGATTACGACAAGTGCACAACTGTACTTCTTGATATGATCTACAGCGATTCCAAGACTGCTGAGGATTCAATAAAGAAGATCGACGCAGGCACGATAAATCAGTACACTTACACGCAGGGCGGCAATCAGCAGCAGCAACAGCAACAGCAGCAGCCGCAGGAAAACGTTCTGAATAACGACCAGCAGCAGCAACAACAGCAACAACAATATTATTACTAAACGTACAAAGTCACGGGAACAAACTCCCGTGACTTTTTTGTCTTCTGAGCAAAAAAAGAGCCGCCGTAAAGGCAGCTCTTTTCCCATTTAACAGGCATATTAAATGTATATTCATTGGTCAGTGAATATCTTCGTAAAGTGCGATATACTGCTTTGCCGAGTTCTCCCAGCCGAAGTCCTGTTTGAGCGCGGTGTTCACGAGAGTTCCCCACTTCATGCGGTTGTCGTAGTATGCTCTTGCTCTTACGCAGGCATCGAGCATATCGTGGGCATTGTAGGTCTTGAACGTGAAGCCGTTTCCGCCCTTGTCGCCTGCGTCGCGGATAGTATCGCGCAGTCCGCCTGTTTCGCGGACGATAGGGATAGTGCCGTAGCGCAGTGCTATCATCTGGGCAAGTCCGCAAGGCTCGCTCTGTGACGGCATCAGGAACATATCGGAACCAGCGTATATCTTTCTTGAAAGCTCGGGGACAAAGCCAAGCGTAAGACCTACCTTATCGGGATAGCGGTAGTGCATCTCGCTGAAAAAGTCCTCGTAAATCTTTTCGCCCGAGCCGAGTATCGCAAACTTGTATCCGACCCTTAAAATGTCCTCAAAGACATACTTTATAAGGTCAAGTCCCTTATGCGAAACAAATCTCGTTACTATGCCGATAACAGGCTCTTTTCCGCCCGCCAGTCCAAGCTCGTCGAGGAGCTTTTTCTTACAGGTCTGCTTGCCTGCCTTATTGTTGAGGGCATAGTTTTTCGGGATAGCCTTATCTGTTGCGGGGTCATAGATGGTCTTATCAATGCCGTTGAGTATGCCGCACAGCTTATACTGCTTATGCACAAGCTCTCTGTCAAGACCGTGCGAATACCAGGGGTCGAGAATTTCCCAGGCGTAGCTCGGGGAAACTGTTGTGACCTTATCGGCAGTTTCGATAGCCGCTTTCATAAAGTTGACATCACCGTCGTAGGAAAGCAGGTCAGTATGATAAAGAGGTATTCCCATAATGTCGTTTATCAGTTCGAGTCCGTACTGTCCCTGATACTGAATGTTATGGATGGTGAACACTGTCTTTATGTCCTCATAGCCCTGCTGATAGCGGTAGAAGATGTCAAAATAAACAGGCACCAGCGCTGTCTGCCAGTCGTTAGCATTGATGATGTTGGGGTGAAAATCAATATAATGCAAAAGCTCGAGAATGGCTCTTGAAAAGAAGATAAATCTCTCCGCATCATCATAGAATCCGTAAAGACCGTTTCTCTGGAAATAGTATTCGTTGTCCAGCAGATAGTATGTAACTCCGTTTACGACGCCTGTGAAAACTCCGCAATACTGGTTTCTCCAGGCAACAGGAACGGTGAAGTTGGTCACATAGGAAAGCTCGTCTTTAAGCTCCTGTCTTATCTGGCTGTAATATGGCATTACCACACGGCAGTCGTGCCCGAGCGCGTTCATCGCTGCAGGGAGCGAGCCTGCCACATCAGCGAGTCCGCCTGATGCTGCGTAAGGGATAGCCTCACTTGCAGTGTACAATATATTCATGTTCAAACCCCCTTTGACTTTTGCACTGTAATATATCGTTATCGCTTGCCACAGGCAAGGCACTTATCAAAGCGCCCTTGCCGTGACTTATATTTCAGTTATACGCTCGCACCCTTGCCGACATACATCGGATAGCTCGGCGAACTTGAAAGTGCGTGATTTTCGCTGATGGTAACATTCTTGTCGGTGATGAGATAGTTGAGCTCTGCATTGTTGCCGACGGTAGTGCCCTGCATAAGAATGCAGTTCTTTACCTTAGCGCCCTTGCCTATCTTAACGCCTCTGAACAGAACGGAGTTCTCTACCTCGCCCTCGATGATGCAGCCGTCTGCGATAAGCGATGACTTGACTTTGCAGTTGAGGTCATACTTAACGGGAGCATTGTCGGAGACCTTGGTATAGATAGATCTCTTGTCAACAAATATCTTCTTTGCATTTTCGGGATCGATAAGATCCTGATTTGCCTTGAAGTAGCTCTGAACGCTGTTGAGCTTGCTGAAATAGTCGTTGTACTCGTAAGTCATTATCTTCAGCTCGCTGCACTTAGCCTGGAGGATGTTCTTTTCAAAGCTTACGTTTCCTCTTGCCATTGCGTCATTGATCATGTCGAGCAGGAAATCCATCGACATTACGAACATATTGAGGCTGACTGTGCAGGTGCCGCTGATATCGGGCATAATGAGCACAGACGAAACGCTCTTGTCCTCACGAACGTTGAATACAGTTGAGGTCTTGACCTCCTCTGCGCTGTAAACGCCTGTGTGAGCGACAGCTGTGATGTCTGCGCCCGAGTCGATGTGCTGCTGAACGACTGGCTTATAATCCATATTCATAACAACGTCACAATCCGAAAGAACGACATACTTTGCTCTTGAGTTCTTGATAAAGCTCATTGCGCCGTAGAGCGCCTCGATGCGTCCTCTGTAAAGTGTGCTCTCAACATTGCCGAAAGGAGGCAGGATATAGAGTCCACCCTTCTTTCTTGCAAGGTCCCACTCTCTTGCTGAGCCGAGGTGGTCAAGCAGTGACTGATAGTTTGATTTTGTTATAACGCCGACCTCGCTGATGCCGCTGTTTACCATATTCGACACAGGGAAATCGATAAGTCTGTATCTTCCGCCGAAGAGCACAGAACCCATAGTTCTGTTCTTTGTAAGGTCTCCAAGAGTCATGTCGTGCATATTAGCGAAAACAAGACCCAGTACATTACCCATATTTACTTCCATTGTTTACTCGGTCCTTTCTTAGATATTTTCGTAGATGATAGCCTTAGGTGCTACTGTGCCGCCGTCGGAAACGGTGATGTTGTGTCCTACGACTGCAACGCCCCAGGAGTCCTTATCTTCGATAGTCTCCGGTCTTGCGCCTATCTGTGCATTTTCACCTATGACTGTGTTTTCGCCGACTATTGCATACTCGACCTTTGCGCCTGCCTTGATAACTGCGCCAGGCATAAGTATCGAGTCGTAAATTACTGCGCCCTTTTCAACTGTAACGCCCTCGGAGATCATTGAGAACTCTACCGAACCGTTGATAACGCAGCCCTCTGTTACCATTGAGTTCTGTATCTCTGCGTCAGGTCCTATGCACTGCGGCTGCAGCACAGGGTTTCTCGAATAGATCTTCCAAGCGGGATCGTACAGGTCGATAGGGATATTAGGATTGATAAGGTCCATATTTGCTTCCCACAGAGAGTCGATAGTTCCGACGTCTTTCCAGTAGCCGTCGAATCTGTAAGCGACGAGCTTCTCGCCTGCTTCTCTCATATCAGGAATGATGTTCTTACCGAAGTCCTTTGATGCTTCCTTATCCTCCTCGTTTGCGATAAGGTACTTTTTCAGCTTTGCCCAGCTGAAGATGTAGATACCCATTGAAGCGAGGGTCGAGCGCGGGTTCTTCGGCTTTTCCTCAAAGTCGATGATGTTATCCTCCGCGTCGGTAATCATGATACCGAATCTTGATGCTTCTTCCTTAGGAACGTCGAGCACTGCGATAGTTGCATCTGCTTTCTTTGCCTTATGGAAATCGAGCATCTTGTTATAGTCCATTTTGTAGATGTGGTCGCCCGAGAGAATTACAACATACTCAGGGTCATATCTGTCTACGAAGCTGATGTTCTGATAGATAGCGTTTGCTGTGCCGGAATACCAGTCTGCGCCCGATGCCTTCTGATAAGGCGGGAGCACATGGACGCCGCCGTGGATACGGTCGAGGTCCCATGGCTGACCGTTGCCTATGTACTCATTGAGCACGAACGGCTGATACTGAGTGAGCACGCCCACCGTATCTATGCCCGAGTTTACGCAGTTTGAAAGCGGAAAGTCGATAATTCTGTACTTTGCGCCGAAAGGAACTGCAGGTTTTGCGACTGTCTGTGTCAATGCATACAAACGGCTGCCTTGTCCGCCTGCAAGAAGCATTGCCACGCATTCTTTCTTGTTGAACATAATTATTCACCCACCAATTAAAGTTTTTTAATTCTCAGCTTTTTTAGCTGTTTTTGCTGTTTTTTTAGCTGTGCTTTTAGCAGCTGTCTTTGCCGCAGTTTTCTTTGCAGCTGTCTTTTTGACAGGTGCTTTCTTTGCAGCCTTTTTCTTTTCTTTTTCAACGGTGAAATACATCACGCTGAACGCAGGGATATCAATGCATACAGACTGTTCGAAGCCGTGCATTGCCTGATCGACGCTCTTGACGGTGCCGTTGGTTGCGGGCTTGCCGTCGGGCGTAGAGGAATTGAACACCTCGGTATACTTGCCCTTGTACGGAACGCCGAAGCAATAGGACTTTCTCTCGACAGGAACGAAGTTGCACACAGCGATGATCTCATTTCCGTCGTTGTCAAAGCGTCTGAAGATGATGATGCTCTGACGGAAGTCGTCGTTGGAGATCCAGCTGAAGCCTTCCCAGCTGAAATCTCTCTGCCACATTGCAGGGGTGTTCTTGTAGAAGTTGTTGAGGTTCTTTGTGAACTGCTGGAAGTTGCGGTGGTTCTCATATTCATCAACGAGGAACCATTCAAGTCCGTTCTCGTAGTCCCACTCTCTGAACTGTGCAAAATCTGCGCCCATAAAGGTCAGCTTCTTGCCGGGGTGAGCCATCATATAAGCCATGAACAGCTTACACTGAGCGAACTTGCCGTCAATATCACTGCCGTGCATCTTGTTGACCAGCGATGCCTTTCCGTGAACGACCTCATCGTGTGAGATCGGCAGGATAAAGTTCTCGCTGAATGCATAGAAGAACGAGAATGTCAGCATATCGTGATGGAACGACCTGTCGATCGGGTCATACTGCATATACTTGAGCATATCGTTCATCCAGCCCATGTTCCACTTGAAGTTAAAGCCGAGTCCGCCGTCGGAAACAGGCTTTGTGACCATAGGCCAAGCTGTTGATTCTTCGGCTATCATAAGCGCATTGGGCACTCTTGAGAACACTGCAGAATTGAGCTTTTGCAGGAACTCGACTGCCTCGAGGTTATGATTTCCGCCGTCCTTGTTCGGAGTCCATTCTCCGTCTCGTCTGTCATAGTCAAGGTAGAGCATCGAAGCAACGGCATCGACTCTGAGTCCGTCAACGTGGTACTGTTCAAGCCAGTACAGTGCGTTGGAGATAAGGAAGCTCCTTACCTCGTTTCTTCCGTAGTCGAAAACTCTTGTTCCCCATGTTAAATGGTCTCTCTTTTTGGGGTCTGTATATTCGTAAGCGGCGCCGCCGTCCCACTCGAAAAGTCCTGCCTCGTCCCTCGGGAAATGTGCAGGCACCCAGTCAAGTATAACAGCTATGCCTGCCTGGTGGAACTTGTCGATCATACGCATAAATTCGTGCGGTGTGCCGAAGCGTGATGACGGTGCGAAATATCCGATATCCTGATATCCCCACGAGCCGTCGAACGGGTGCTCGGCAAGCGGCATGAACTCGATATGTGTATAGCCCATTTCGGACATGTACGGGATTATTGCGTCCGCAAACTTTGTGTAGGAATAATACTTTCCGTCGGTGCAGGTCTTCCAGCTGTTGAGGTGGACTTCATAGATGTTCATAGGAGCATTGTAGATGTCCTTGGTTTTCTTTTCGTCCTGCCACTTGGTATCGCCCCACTCGTAGCCGCCGATCTCGTAGACTTTTGAGCCTGTGTTCGGAGCGACCTCCATGTGCGTTCCGTACGGGTCGCATTTCATATGCTTTTTGCCGTCGCAGCCGAAAACGCAGTATTTGTAGGTATCAAATCTTTTGAGTCCCACAACGAACGTTTCCCATATCTCAGTGTCTGCGATAAGCGTCATCGGGTTTGCTGTCTCGTCCCAGTTGTTGAAATCGCCCACCAGGGAGATAGCCTTTGCGTGAGCTGCCCACACTCTGAAAAAGTAGCCTTCCTTGCCCATCATGCTTCCCTTGTGACAGCCCAGGAACTTGTAGGTTTCCAGGTTTGTGCCGTCGTGGAAAAGATAGAGCGGCAGCTCGTAATCCTTAGGTATATTATTTGCCATTTGTGACCTCCTGACAACATAGATATTTTGCGAAAGAAGAAAAGCCTCAAAGGGACATTCTTCCTCAACATATATTTTAACCTTTTTTAAACAATAATGCAAGGGTTTTAGTTAATGATTTCAGTATCACACAGATTTCACATGTTTTCTTTGTGCACCTTGCATAAAAATTATTCACAATTTTATTGTTATTATTTTTAAATAATTATTTTTTAGCACAGTCTGTTTGTTTTTTTACTATTTTTGCAAGTATTATAGTAATGTCATCTCTCGGCTGCTCGCTTTTTGAGGTGCACATTGCGCCCAAGCGCGCGGCAGTTTTTTCGACGCTTTCCTCTTTCGCCGAGAGCGCCGCCAGCTTTCTTGCGACGTCCACATCTACGCCGTCGGACGCAAGCATCAGGATGTCGCCGTCGAACAGTTTGAGGTCTGCGGTGTCGGGGATACAGTCGGCGAGAATGCCTGCGGGCAGGGCGTCTGAGGTGAAAATCTTCAAGCCGCCGTCACGGCAAAGATAGCTCGCCGCCGCGCCCGATTTCATCAGGCTCGCGCTGCCTGAGAACAAGTCGAGCCGCAGAATATCCAGCGTTGCGAACGACTCCTCCCAGCCCTTGACACGCATCATCGAGTTGACCATTTTGTGTGCGGTGGTCACCGACATTCCACAGCGCAGCAGCCGTGAAACGAGGCTCACCGAGAACACCGAGTCGAGCCGTGCGCGCTTGCCCGTGCCCATTCCGTCGGACAGTATGATGTATTTTTCGGCGGCGCTGGTGTCGAAAATGTCGTAGGTGTCCCCCGAATATTCGCCGCTGCGTGAGGCGCAGAACGCCGCTGTTTCAACCTCAAACGAGGGTGCTTCGCAGAAAGAAAGGCGTGTCAGGCTGCCCGTTTTGTCGATGACGGGGATATCAAGGTCGCAGCCGACCACCTCGGCGACTTTTGTGGTTAGCCTGACAAGCTCGCCGCTGAACTGGGCGGTCAGATAGACCTCGACGCGCTGGCAGAGGCTTTCGTCCACAAAGACGCACGCCTTTGCGTTGGGATAGCCCAGGCTGTCCAGCGCCGCCCTGACCTGCTCGGAAAGCGCTGAATCAATGTTTCTGACCTGCCCGACGCGGAAGGACAGGTCGCCCAGCATATCCTGCATAGCGGACAGCTGTTCCCCGAGAAAATCGCGCATTTCGGCAATGCGTATATCGCTCGCTCTTTCAGAGATCATCAGCGAGTAGCAGCGGTTGAACTGCTCGGTCATATGCTCGGGGCGGCGGCAGAGGGAAAGCTGCGTTTGAATGTCCGCCGTGCTGACGCAGTTGTATTTTGCGCCGATGTGTTCCAGCTTGCCCAGCGACCAGCGCAGCTGCTGGGACTGGTCAAGGCATCTTTCCCTGAACGGACAGTCGAAACAGGCTGCTCTGATGACCGTTTCGCAGAGGTCGGTCTTACGCGCTCGTCGGCGCATAGTTTCGCTGACCTGTGAAAGCTGGGAGCGAATCTCGCCAAGGGTGCCCGACGCGAAGCTGAGCTTTGCAGAGGTGGTCTGGCTGACGATGTCGACGGGGCTGTGCAGACCGCTGAAATGTTTGGTGAGCTTTCTGACGGAGGGAGTAGGCAGCAGGATAAAAACGAGGCTGCCGAGGAGCATATCCGCGAGCATCGGGAATGTGTCGGCGTTTGTGCCCATCGCTACGAGACTGAGCAGCGAAACGCCGAGAAAAACCAGCACCGTGACGGTCAGACCTATCGTGTAAAACGCGCCGCAGATAAGTCCCGAGGTGGCAAGCAGCAGGGTGTTTTTTGCAAGCGGCGGAGAGCACATCAGCACGCCGCAGGTGGTCAGCGCGCCCACCACCGCGCCGCCCGTCTGGTGATATCTGCGCACAGCTAAAAGCATACACAGGCAGCCGAACGCTCTGCCGAGGTTGAGCACGCCAAGCGGCAGCGAGGTCAGCACGGAAATCGCGATGACGTAGAGCATTGCAGTGTAGATTCCGCTTATGCCGCCAAGCTCGAAGCTGCCGCTGACAGCGCGGTTTTGCAGAACAGTCATTGCCGCGAAAACTGTGCAGCCGCAGAGCAGCGCACCTATCATTCTTATCGACGCTGCAAAGGCATCTGCCTGTGACGCCGCCGACATCACGCAGCCGAACAGCATAAGCACCGCTGTTGTGACAAGGGCTGTGACGGCAGGCTCGCTGCGGCGCCCGAAAAGATGCAGCCTGTCCATTGGCAGAACGCAGCGCAAGCCTGCTATGACAAGCATTGCGCAAAGCGGTATCATTCCCTCGGTAAGCGTGCCCGAAATGGCGTAGGCGGCTGCAGAGCCTGCGAACACGGGCAGTATGTATCCGCCTGACAAAACGGCGATGGCAACGTTTATCTGCGACGGCATTCCAAGCAGCCTGCCAAAACCGCTGACAAAGCCTGCAAGCGCCATTGCAAAGGCGGCGAGCAGCCTGCGCTCACCTGTGCCGAGGCGGCTTTTAACAAGAGTCATTATTTTTTGCATTTTTTCACTTCACCTTTCAGATTCCTTGATATTTTACGGCATAAAATATCATACCAAAAGGTGTGTGAAAAATCTGTCGATTCGGCGCTGGCACGAAAAAAGAGCCGGTGGTGCGCCGGCTCTGCATTCATATCAGATTTCTGAGGTTTTCGGAAAAGGCGATAAGCTGCTGCATTGAGAGCTTTTCGGGGCGCACGTTCGGGTCGAGCTGTGCGCTTTCGATAGCTTTTGCAACGGTCTGTTTGTCTATACCGAGGGCTGACGAAACGGAGTTGCAGAGGGTCTTTCTGCGCTGTGAAAATGCGCCTCTTGCGACCTTGAAAAAGAACGTCTCATCGCTGACGCCATCAGGCGTTTTGTCGCGCAGTTCAAACTGCACCACGCAGCTGTCAACGTTCGGCGGCGGCATAAAGCTGCCACGTGAAACGTTGAAAAGGATTTTCGCGGTGGCAAAGTAGTTTATCGCAACGGTGACCGCGCCCATTTCGCGAGTGCCCATTTTTGCGCAAAGGCGCGTGCCAGCCTCTTTCTGCACCATTACGGTTATGGTCTTTATCGGCAGGCGCTGTTCGAGCAGGGTCATTATGACGGGCGACGTGATGTAGTAAGGCAGGTTCGCGCAGACGGCGACATCAAGCCCTGCAAACTCGGTCTCTATGAGCTTTGCGAGGTCTACCTTCATAACGTCGTCGTTGATTATCTTCACGTTGTCGTACTCGGCGAGAGTCTCCTGCAAAACAGGTATAAGCCTGTCGTCTATTTCGACGGCAACGACCTTGTCGGCGCGCTTTGCAAGCTCGTTAGTCAACACGCCTATTCCCGTCCCTATTTCCAGCACGCCGAAGCCCTTTTTTGCGTTGCCGAGCTCGGCAATTTTCGGGCAGACAGACGGGTTGACGAGAAAGTTCTGTCCCAGCGCCTTTGAGAACGTAAAGCCGTGCCTTTCCATAACAGACTTTATCGTTCCGATATTCCACAAATTATCCATTTGGTGACCTCCGAAAACATTAACTGTATTGAGTATAGCAAAATGCTGCGGCGCTGTCAACAGAATATTTTGGCGGCGGTGTGTAAAACCCGCTCGGGCGGGCATAATAATTTTGCCGAAAAAAATGAAAGGAGGCGCAAGCATGAAAAAGATAAAGCCCGTTTACTCGCCGCAGGATATACCGCTGGGACTTTCGATGGCAATGGCGCAGAACGTGCTGGCTTTTGACGTGTTCGCAAAGCTGTCGCCCGTGCAGAAGCAGCAGCTTATCAGAGACAGCTCAAATGCCCATTCTCCGCAGGAAATGCAGCAGCTTGTGGACAACATGACAAGCTCGGGAACGCTGCCCGATGTGCCGCAGATAAGCCAATTCCTGTGACACCAAAATCAACGCGGCATTAAGCGTGGTTAAAATTCACAATTCTGTCGAAAGAAATTGACATAAATTTTATATGCTCGGGTGTTGAAATTTAAGCGCAAATATTGTACAATTATATTGTAAATCATTCTGCGGCGCTTATGCGTTTTTGCAGGCGCAAAAAACAACGTACGGAGGGCTTTTGATGAAAACCTTCATTTGTTCAACACCATACGCTTTCGGCGGAAGCTGCTGTCACGGCAATTACCGCTTTGCTTTTGCGCACTCAATTATGCCTGCACGCACGCAGACTAAACACAGGTAAAATATAACTGCAACGGTCAAGTTGCAGTTTTTTGTTTTTACGGAGGTAATGAAAATGAAAAAAGTTGCTGTAATCATGGGTTCGGACAGCGATCTGCCGGTTGTTAAGAAAGCTATCGCAGAACTGAAAGCCTACGGAGTTCCTTACGAGTGCCACGTTATGAGTGCTCACCGTTCGCCTGCGCTTGCAAGCGAGTTCGCTGCAAATGCAAAAGCTAACGGCTTCGGCGTAATAATCTGCGCAGCGGGAATGGCTGCTCACCTTGCGGGCGTCATCGCAGGACACACAACGCTGCCTGTTATCGGTATCCCCTGCAAATCGGCCGCGCTCGACGGAATGGACGCACTTCTCGCAACGGTCATGATGCCGTCGGGAATACCTGTTGCAACGGTCGCTATCGACGGCGCAAAGAACGCTGCGATACTTGCGATACAGATGCTTGCGCTGTCAGACGACGGGCTTGCTGAAAAGCTCGAGGCTGAAAAGCAGAAGATGCTTGACGGCGTAAAGGCTAAGGACGCTGCTTTGCAGGACGCACTGAAAAACATCTGATGATGTTTTCAAAATCAAATCAAAAAGGGTTCAGGTGAAATAATATGGGTGGTTTTTTCGGAGCAGTTTCGGCTAACGACTGCATTCAGGATGTTTTCTTCGGAACAGATTATCATTCACATCTCGGCACAAGGCGCGGCGGTATGACATCTTATTCCGCTGAGCTTGGTTTCCAGAGAAACATCCACAGCATTGAAAATTCTCCGTTTCGTACTAAATTTGAAAAAGACGTAGAGGCTATGCGCGGAAAGGTCTGTGTCGGCTGTATCAGCGATACCGATCCGCAGCCTATCATGGTGCGCTCAAAGCTGGGACTTTACGCAATATGCTCGGTAGGAGTAATACATAATGCCGATGAGCTTTCCAACGAGCTTCTCCACAGCGGCTGCGCGAATTTTGAAACAATGAGCAGCGGTTCGATAAACGCTGCTGACCTTATCGGTGCGCTTATTGCACAGAAGGACAATTTCGTTGACGGCATAAGATATGCACAGAGCAAGATAAACGGAACAATGTCGCTGGTCATCATGCTTGAGGATTCGGTTATCTGTGCAAGAGACAAGGCAGGCAAGCTGCCGATAATCATTGGAAAAAGATCTGACGGTTTCTGCTTCTCGTTTGAGGACTTCGCTTTCATGAAGCTGGGCTACACGACCTGCCACGAAATGAAAGCTGGCGAGATACTCAAGCTGAACAAGGACGGCTATGAGATACTTGCCGAGGGTACAGACAAAATGAGTATCTGTACATTTTTATGGACTTATTACGGTTACCCCAACGCGACCTACGAGGGCAGGAACGTTGAGGTAATGCGAATCAAGAACGGTATGATAATGGCGGAAAACGACATCAAAAACGGCAGGCTGCCTGATGTTGACTACGTCTGCGGTGTTCCTGACTCGGGCACTCCGCACGCGATAGGCTACGCAAACCGAAGCGGCATACCGTTTGCAAGACCGTTTATCAAGTACACTCCGACCTGGCCGAGAAGCTTTATGCCGACCAACCAGTCGATGAGAAACAAGGTCGCAAAGATGAAGCTGATACCCGTGCACGACCTTATCAAAGGCAAGAAGCTGCTGTTCGTTGACGACAGCATCGTAAGAGGAACACAGATGAGAGAAACTGTTGAGTTCCTTTACGAGAACGGCGCAAAGGAAGTTCACATGCGTTCTGCCTGCCCGCCGATAATGTACGGCTGCAAATATCTCAACTTCTCACGCAGCAACTCGGAGCTTGAGCTTATCGCAAGACAGATAATCGACGAGCACGAGGGCGTTGAGGGTGTTAAATACATCAGCGAGTACAGCGATTCCAACACAGAAAGAGGCAGGCTGCTCAGAGACGAGATCTGCCGCAGACTTGAACTCACATCACTTGAATTCCAGTCCCTCGAGGGCACTATCAAGGCAGTGGAGCTTGAAGGCTGCAAGCTGTGCACATACTGTTGGAACGGAAAAGAAAACTGCAGCGAATAAGACACAATATCACATATAACGAAAGGATAATTCTATGAACACGAATTCTTTTTCAAACAGCTACAAGGAAGCAGGAGTTGACGTAACCGCAGGCTACAAGGCGGTAGAGCTGATGAAGCAGTATGTCGCAAGAACTGTCACAAAGGGCGTTCTCGACGGCATCGGCGGTTTCGGCGGACTGTTCGAGCTTGATATCACAGACATCAAAAAGCCTGTTCTCGTTTCGGGAACTGACGGCGTCGGCACAAAGATAAAGATCGCTTTCCTGCTGGACAAGCACGACACTGTCGGCATTGACTGCGTGGCAATGTGCGTCAACGACATAATCTGCTGCGGTGCAAAGCCACAGTTCTTCCTCGATTACATTGCCTGCGGCAAGAACTACCCCGAGAAGATAGCTAAGATAGTTTTGGGCGTTGCAGAGGGCTGCGTTCAGGCTGGCTGTGCGCTTATCGGCGGTGAGACTGCCGAGCACCCGGGTCTTATGCCTGACGAGGATTACGACCTTGCAGGTTTCTCTGTGGGCGTTGTCGATAAGGACAAGATAATCGACCCGAGCAAGCAGAAAGAGGGCGACGTTATGATCGCCATCAAGTCAAGCGGCGTTCACTCCAACGGTTTCAGCCTTGTGAGAAAGGTGTTTGACGTGAGCGAGGAGAGCCTTGCCAAGACCTATGACGAGCTTGGCGGCAAGACGCTGGGCGAGGTTCTGCTGACACCGACAAGAATTTACGTTAAGGCGATAATGAACCTGCTGGACAAGGTGAATGTAAAGAGCATTTCCCACATCACAGGAGGCGGATTCTACGAGAACATTCCACGTTCTCTGCCAAAGGGACTTTCCGCTAAAATTGCAAGAAAAGACGTTCAGGTCCTTCCTATCTTCGATCTTATCGCAAAGACAGGAAATATCCCCGAGAGAGATATGTTCAACACATTCAACATGGGCGTTGGTATGACTGTTGTTGTTGACAAGGCTGACGCTGACAAGGCTGTTGAAGCTATCAAGGAAGCAGGCGACGACGCATACATTCTCGGCGAGCTTATCGCTGGCGACTACGGCGTAGTTATCACAGAATAAGATTTAAGGACACAAGTTATGAAGAATATAGTTGTGCTCGTTTCGGGCGGCGGAACAAACCTGCAGGCGCTTATCGACGCGCAGGGCAGAGGCGAGATAAAGGGCGGCAGGATTACCTGCGTCATCTCGTCAAAAGACGGCGTTTTCGCACTTGAAAGGGCAAAGAAAGCGGATATCCCGACGGTCGTTATCCCGCGCAAAGAATACGCTGACAGCAAGTCTTACAGCGAGGCTATCCTCGCGGAGCTGCAAAGGCAGCAGGCTGACCTTATCGTGCTTGCAGGCTTTATGACGATACTTGACGAGTGCGTGACAAAGGCTTACGATTACAGGATAATTAACGTTCACCCTGCACTTATCCCCAGCTTCTGCGGCGAGGGATTCTACGGACTGAAAGTTCACGAAAAGGCGCTGGAATACGGCGTTAAGGTGTCGGGTGCGACGATACACTTTGTAAATGAAAAGGCTGACGCGGGAGCGATAATCCTGCAGGGCGTTGTGAACGTTGAAAACGACGACACGCCCGAGGTGCTCCAGCGCAGGATAATGGAAAATGTAGAATGGAAGCTGCTGCCGAAGGCTGTTTCGCTTTTCTGCGAGGACAGGATAAAGATAAAAGACGGCAAGGCTTATGTAGACTAAAAGACAAAAAGACAATCAAGGAGAAACAGAACAATGATCAGATTAAGACCATACAAAAAGTCTGACAGCCCGATCATTTGCAGCTGGCTGACAGATGAAAAAGGATTTATGAAATGGTGTGCAGGAATGTACACATACCCTATGACGCCGCAGCAGCTCGACGACAGATACGACGAATTCTGCAAGGACGAGAACGCGTGGTTCATGACGGCGCTTGACGAAAGCGGAAAGGTCTGCGGACATTTCATTTTCAGAAAAGCCGACTGCGCTAACAACAGTATCCACATGGGCTTTATAATCATCTCGCCCGATATGCGCGGCAAGGGACTCGGAAAACAGATGCTCTCACAGGCGCTGAGATATGCCTTTGACATTTTCGGTGCACAGACCGTAACGCTTGGAGTTTTCGCAAACAACGAAAGCGCTCTTGACTGCTACAAGGCGGCTGGCTTTGCCGAGACAGACACTGAGAAAGAGTGCTTTGAGTTTGGCGGCGAGAAGTGGGACTGCATCAATATGAAAGCCGAAAGGAAATAACACGCTATGGCTAAAAAAATACTGACGCTGATAGCCTTTATCGTTATCAGCATTGGGTTTTATATTCTGATGGACGTTCTTTATACTAAGATATTCACTGACAGCAGCTTCAATTTTGAATGGGGCGCGGACGTCATCTACCCCGGCGTTATCGCAACGGCAATGGGCTTGTTCGTAGTGTTCGGCGGAAGAAAAGACGAGAAAAGTTACAGCAAGAAGAAAAAGGACACCGACAAGCAGAATGATAAATAACAGGAGGAGAAAGAAATGAAAACTATCGACATTTACGAGGCTTTAAAGACTAACAGCTACCCCGGCAGAGGCATTATCATCGGCAAGAGTGCTGACGGAAAGAGTGCAGTTACTGCTTATTTCATCATGGGCAGAAGCGTGAATTCAAGAAACAGAGTGTTCACCGAGACAGCAGACGGAATCAAGACCGAGGCTGCTGACCCGAGCAAGCTCACCGACCCGCACCTTATCATCTACTCCCCTGTCAGAGTTCTCGGCAACAAGACTATCGTTACAAACGGCGACCAGACAGACACGATCTACGAGCTGATGGACAAGCAGCAGACATTTGAGCAGGCTCTGAGAACAAGAGTTTACGAGGACGATGCACCTAACTACACTCCTCGTATCTCGGGAATCATGCATGTTGACGACGGCAAGTACAACTACGCAATGAACATCATCAAATCCGCAGACGGAAATCCTGACTGTGTGGAGAGATTTACTTTCACATACACAGAGCCTATCAATGGCGTGGGTCATTTTATCCACACCTATATGGGCGACGGTAATCCGCTGCCGAGCTTTGAGGGCGAGCCTGAAAAGATAGCTATACCAAACGGCATCGACGAGTTCACGAACGATCTGTGGAACGCTCTTAACGAGGACAACAAGGTCTCGCTGTTCGTAAGATTCATCGACATCGCAACAGGCAATGCAACGACCAAGGTAGTAAACAAGTATTCAAAGTAACTGCTGACGAAAGGAAGTTTCACATGGCTACTCAGATGCTCGATTTCAAAATGGGCGACCACGAAGCCTGGCGCACCGAATATAACGGTCACGAAATACTAATTGTTAACAAGGGCAGAGCAAGGCTCGTTATCGACGGCGAAGAGGTCGCTGTTCAGCAAGGCAGGATACCTCTGGCATCAAAGATCAACCTTATCGGCTCGATAAAGGAAACGGGCGAGCTGGTCATCGTTACGCTAAACGGCAGCGTTTCAAACGAATACAGAGGCTGCCGCACTGTCGTTCACGTTTACGTGGGACAGGAGCTTTCAAACGAATACGGCTATGTTGACTGCGCAAGCAAGTTCACCAAATTTGAGGGCAGCGCTCAGTTTGCGCAGCCCAAGGAACCAAGGATAAAGAAACCAAGAAAAATAACTATCCGCAGAAACAGAAAGAATAAAAAGAAAGATTAACTGTACAAATAATCGTACAGTTTGGGTAAAAAATGAATATCTTTTCATTTTATATCAAAAGTATAAAACGAAACGGCAAAGCGCACATCATATTCACGCTGGCTGCGTCGCTGCTGGTCACGGTGCGGGTGATGATACCCGTGATGACCTTTTTAGACGTCAGCCCGCTGGAATTTGCAGTTTACAGCCTGTGCCCATTTCTGAGCATGGCGCTGTTCTGGCTGCCCTGCGCGTCGCCGATAAAATCGCCGCTGTGGCTCTACCGGGTCGGCGGCATTTACCTGTTCGTGAACATGGGGTATTCCAAAGTCGCTGACTACCTGTGCTCAGAGCTTTATGAAGGTCCGCATCACCTTAAACCATGGTTTATGATGTGGTTCAAGCCGTTTTACGTTTGTGCGGCGGTGCTTGCAGGTCACAGACTGCTGTCGTGGCTTGCGGAAAAAGGCTTCAAGCCGTGCAGGCTGTACAGGCTTTTGCTGCTGACGGTGCAGCCCGCATTCTCGGCAGAGAAAAGCGAAAAGCCGATGAGCGTTCCAAAGAAGATTCTGCTGGTACTCGGCTGCGTGCTGATGTCGCTTTCCGCACTTTTTCTTACGGCGACAGCATTTCTGCACCTGCATTTTCCCAGCATGGACATTGAGGCTATCATTTTCACGGTGCAGTTTGCAAACGACGGCTACACGCCCGATATGGCAAGAAAGCTGATACTTTACGCCTGCATAGCGGCTGCTCTGGCGGTAATGCTGTGCATAAGGCTTGTGAGAATGACGCGGAGCGACAAGCTGCGCTTTGACAGCCCGAACAAAAAGCCTGCGATAACCGCTGGCGCGAGGGCAACGCGAATCGCTGTGTGGGTGGTGATACCTGTGTTCTCGGTGACGGCGCTGTTTCTTGAAACGGGCACGTTCTCCTACATAAAGAATAGGCTGAGCACATCACAGCTTTACGAAGACCACTACGTTAAACCGAGCAGTGACAACATCACATTTCCCGGGAAAAAGAAAAACCTTATATACATCTATCTCGAATCGTTTGAGAACAGCTACTCCACCGCAGAAAACGGCGGTTTGCAGGATCAGGACATGATGCCGCAGCTGACGGAGCTTGCTAAAAACAACCTGAACTTTTCGCACAATGACAAGCTGGGCGGCTCGATAGTGCGTGCGCCGAGCATCGCTTACACTATGGGTGCAACTATCGCGCAGACCTCGGGCGTGGTGCTTATGACACCGCTGGGCAAGATGCGAAACAATATGGGCGAGCTGCAGAGCTTTCTGCCGTCGCTGACAAGGCTCGAAGATGTTCTGCACGACAACGGCTACGAACAGCTTTACATCGAGGGTTCGGACTCGAACTTTGCGGCGTATAACAGCTATGTCGGCAGATATGACGACAGCAATATCTTTGACCTGAGCAGCGCAAAGAAAGAGGGCTTGATCCCCGAGGAGTATTACAGAATGTGGGGATTTGAGGACAAGAAGCTGTTTGAATTCTCAAAGATGAAGATAGACGAGCTTGCAAAGGGCGACAAGCCTTTCGCTGTGACGATGTACACAATGGACACCCACAGCTTTGAGGAGGGCTACCGCTGCGAGCTTTGCGACAACAGGATAAGCAACCGCTTCGCCGCCGCAGTTGACTGCGTTTCACGGCAGGTGGGCAGCTTTATCGACTGGCTGAAAACTCAGCCCTACTACGACGACACTGTTATAGTTATCACGGGCGACCACATCGCCGAGCACGTTCCCGACGGCATTGAGCTTGAAAAAAACGGCTACGAGCGCTCGCCCTACAACTGCTTTATAAATGCACAGAAAACTCCCGAAAACGCTAAGAACAGAGTTTTCTCGCCAATGGATATGTTCCCCACTACCCTTTCGGCAATGGGCGCAGAAATCAAGGGCGACAGGCTCGGGCTTGGCACAGACCTTTTCTCTGGCAGGCAGACGCTCGCCGAGGAGATTGGCAGAGAGGAATTTACAAAGCTGATTCAACAGAACTCAAAATACTTCAATGAGGAGTTCTGGAAGGACTGACAATGAGTACAAGAAGAAAGATTTTAATAGTATTTGCCTGCTTTGTAGTTATGTGTGCGGTCATTCTCGGGCTTGTCTATTTCAAGGTGCTGCACCCGAACGATATGTTCTACGGCAGCTACGAGATGCAGGGCGTTGACGTTTCAAGCTATCAGGGCGAGATTGACTGGAAAGTGATGTCGCCGAATATAGACTTTGCTTTCATCAAAGCCACCGAGGGCAGCGAGTACGTTGACGAAAAGTTTGAATACAACATCAAGAATGTCGCTGACACAGAGCTGTACTATGGTGCTTACCACTTTTTCAGCTATGACAGCAGCGGTAAAGAACAGGCAGAGCACTTTATTAAGACTGTTGAAAAGAAAAGCGGTATGCTTGCGCCTGTGATAGACCTTGAATTCTACGGCGAGTATGAAAAATCACCAAAGGACAGCAGTGATGTTGTGCCGGAGGTATCGGATATGGCGAAGGCGCTGGAAGAACACTACGGCGTCAAGCCGATAATCTATGCGACAGGCAAAAGCTATGACAAATACATCAAAGACAGTGAGCTTGCGGATTATCCGCTGTGGATAAGGAATGTTTATTTCAAACCGCTGTTTGCAGGAGACTGGGTCTTCTGGCAGTATTCCGACGACGCAAAGCTCGCAGGATATAATGGCGAAGAAGAACATATTGATATGAATGTGTTCTTTGGAGATAAAGAAAAACTGAAAGACTACACCATCAAATAAACGGAGGTAATGAAAAATGGCAAACGAAATGCTTTTAAAGTACGGCTGCAACCCTAATCAGAAGCCGTCAAAGGTCTTTATGGAGGACGGAAAGGAGCTGCCTATCACGGTGCTGGGCGGCAAGCCAGGCTACATCAACCTGCTCGACGCTTTCAACGGCTGGCAGCTGGTAAAGGAGCTTAAAAAGGCTACAGGTCTTTGCGCTGCTACATCATTCAAGCACGTTTCACCTGCGGGTGCTGCTGTGGGAACTCCGCTGACAGAGACAGAGGCAAAGATCTACTTTGTTGATGACCTGGGCGAGCTTACTCCAATGGCTTGCGCTTACGCAAAGGCAAGAGGCGCTGACAGAATGTCCTCTTACGGCGACTTTATCGCTCTTTCGGACGAGTGTGATGCCTGCACAGCAAACCTCATCAAGCGCGAGGTTTCTGACGGTATCATCGCTCCAAGCTACACCGACGAGGCACTTGAAATTCTCAAATCAAAGAGAAAAGGCACATACAACATCATTCAGATCGACGAGAGCTATGTTCCTGCACCTATCGAGAGAAAGCAGGTTTACGGCGTTACTTTCGAGCAGGGCAGAAACGAGCTGAAAATCGACAACGATATGCTCACAAATATCGTTACAGACAACAAGGACATTCCTGACGACAAGAAAACCGACCTTGTTATCTCTCTTATCACACTCAAATACACACAGTCCAACTCTGTTTGCTACGTTAAGAACGGACAGGCAATCGGTATCGGTGCAGGTCAGCAGTCAAGAATCCACTGCACAAGACTTGCAGGAAACAAGGCTGATATCTGGTGGCTGCGTCAGCATCCAAAGGTACTTGGCTTGCAGTTCGTTGACGACATCAGACGTCCTGACAGAGACAACACTATCGACGTTTACATCTCCGACGAGCACGACGATGTTCTCGCTGACGGCGTATGGCAGACACTTTTCAAGGTTAAGCCTGAAGTTCTCACAGCAGAGGAAAAGAAAGAATGGATAGCTAAGAACAAGGACGTTTGCCTCGGTTCTGACGCATTCTTCCCATTCGGCGACAACATCGAAAGAGCAAAGAAGTCGGGTGTTGCTTATATCGCAGAGCCGGGCGGATCTATCCGTGACGACCACGTTATAATGACCTGCAACAAGTACAACATCGCTATGGCGTTCACAGGAATCAGACTGTTCCACCACTAATTTTTTCGGGGAGGAAAAAACTATGGATATACTCGTTGTTGGCGGCGGCGGTCGTGAACACGCAATAATTATGAAGCTCGCTGAGTCCAAGAAAGTCGGCAAGCTGTACTGCACACCGGGAAACGGCGGCATTTCAAAGTACGCAGAGTGCTTTGACGTTGCGGCAACAGACATCGAGGGCGTTGTGGCACTTGCCAAAAAGCTCAAGGTCGATATGGTTGCTGTTGCTCCCGACGATCCGCTGGTGCTGGGAATGGTGGACGCTTTGCAGGCAGAAGGCTTCAAGACCTTTGGTCCAAAGAAGGGCGCTGCTATAATCGAGGGCAGCAAGGTGTTCTCGAAAGAGCTTATGAAAAAGTACAATATCCCTACTGCACAGTACGAGGTGTTTGACAACAGCGCAGAGGCTATCGCTTACGTTAAAAAGCAGAACACCTACCCTGCTGTTATAAAGGCTGACGGACTTGCGCTGGGCAAGGGCGTTATCCTTGCGCAGAACGAGGCGGAGGCTGTTGAGGCTATCCACTCGATGATTGACGAGCTTAAATTCGGCAAGAGCAGCTCAACTATCGTTGTTGAGGAGTTCCTGACAGGTCCTGAAGTATCAGTTCTTTCGTTTACAGACGGAAAAACTGTTGTTCCGATGATCTCATCAATGGATCACAAGAGAGCGCTTGACTGCGACCTCGGACTCAACACGGGCGGAATGGGCACAGTTGCACCGAACCCATACTACACAGAGGACATTGCAAAGCAGTGCATGGAGCAGATCTTCCTGCCGACGATAAACGCAATGAATGCTGAGGGACGTACCTTTGAGGGCTGTCTGTATTTCGGACTTATGCTCACGCCAAAGGGACCAAAGGTTATTGAGTACAACTGCCGTTTCGGCGACCCCGAGACACAGGTCGTTCTGCCGATGCTCGACGGTGACCTTTGCGAGATTTTCGAGGCTATCTACGAGCACAGGCTGGCTGATGTGAACATCGGCTGGAAAGAGGGCTACTGCACCTGCGTTGTTATGGCAAGCGGCGGTTACCCGACAAGCTACAAGAAAGGCTACGAGATTACGGGGCTTGACGATAACGGTCAGGTCGATGGCGCATTCGTTTACCACGCGGGCACAAAGCTGACAGACGGCAAGTTCACGAACAACGGCGGACGTGTGCTCGGCGTGACCTGCACAGCATTGACCTTGCAGGGTGCGCTCGACAAGAGCTATGCGGCTGTCAAGAAGATCAACTGGGAAGATGTACACTACCGCAGTGATATCGGACAGCGCGCTCTCAAGGCACTTGACAGCAAAGACCCGCTGAACCTCGAATACAAAGAGGATATGGAAGAATACATTGAGGAAAACGGCGTTTACCTCAGACAGTAATATGCAAAAGAAAAAGAGTGGAATCTCAGAAATGAGAGTCCGCTCTTTTTTTATGGGGGTATTGAAAATGTCAATAATCAATGTGGTCGTGCAGGATATGCTTTATGCTCTGGTACAGGTACGGTTTGAGCGTTCCGATATCGCACGGCTCTGAATAGAGTATCGAGGAATAGCATGACGAGCTTACCAGCTCGATTATCATAAACACCATTATTTCAGGGTCTTTGACAGTGTTCGGCGCATTCTCGATTATCATATTGTAGACGTCTGCAAAGTCAACGTCTTTTTCGTTTGTCTTGGTGGTGATGGCTGTTTTGAAAACGCCCCAGCTAAGATTCTTTGAAATGAAATGGAGCAGAGCCTTGTTCTCTGTCAGCTGGTTGATGATGTTGTCGATAACAAAGATTATGTCCGTTTCAAAATCGTGCTCCATTTTGGCAGTTTTCATCTGCGCAAGAGCCTGCTTGAAAAGCTGTGAGGACTTATGCGAGATAAGCCTGTTGCGAAGGTCGTACTTGTCCTTGAAATAAAGATAGAACGTGCCCTTGGCAACACCTGCGTTGCTGACGATATCAGATATGGAAGTTTTGGTGAGTCCCTTTGTTGTGAAAAGGCTGAAAGCTGTGTCAAGCAAAGAGGTCTCTTTCTGCTTTTTATTTGCATCGAGCTTGCCCATTTTATCACTCCTTAGAGCAAAAATACTGCTGTTTTTGGCGTTAATTAAATTATAAAGCCTGAATGTGAGCTTGTCAAGCTGTAAAAATGACCAATAGTCAGTTAATTTGTAACGTTTTCTATGTCAATGTACACAAAAATATGACCGTTGGTCAATTTTCTTGTCCAAGGATATTGACTTTCGGTCAGTTTTGTGATACAATAATCACGATAGATAAGTGACCAATGGTCACTATTTGATAAAAGTCAATAGTGACGGTCATTGAAAGGGGTAATGCATTGATGTACAAATTCGGAAAGGCGATAGTCAAAGGCAGGGTGCCGATACTAATATTAAGTATCGCACTGCTTGTCCCAGCCCTTATGGGTATGCTCGGAACGAGGATAAACTACGATATCCTCTCCTATCTGCCCAAGGATCTTGACACGATGAAAGGTCAGGACATAATGCTTGAGGAGTTCGGCAAGGGCGGTTTTGCATTCGTTATGGTTGACGGAATGCAGGACAAGGACGTTAAAAAGCTGGAAAAGAAACTCGGCGACGTTGAACACGTATGCGACGTTATCTGGTATGACTCCCTTGCAGACATAAATCTGCCAAAGGAAGTTATCCCGAAAAAGCTGTATGACTTTTTTAACTCTGATAACGCAACGCTCATGGCAGTGTTCTTCGATGACACATCTGCATCAGACGAGAGCATGCAGGCTCTTGAAGAGGTAAAGTCGATCGCAGGCAAACAGTGCTTCGTTGCAGGTATGACTGCGGCGATAAACGACATCAAGGATCTTACACTTGACGAGACAACAGGATACGTTATCCTGGCTGTCTGCCTTACGAGCCTTGTGCTTGCGCTGACGATGGATTCGTTCCTTATCCCTGTATTCTTTATGACGAGCGTGGGCATGGCGATACTTTACAACCTCGGTTCAAACTATTTCTTCGGTGAGATCTCGTTCCTCACGCAAGCGCTCACCGCAGTTTTACAGCTGGGCGTAACGATAGACTACTCTATCTTCCTGTGGCACAGCTACATGGAGCAGAAAAAGCTCCACCCCAACGACAACCACGAGGCAATGGCTGTTGCTATCTCAAAGACGATAAGCTCCGTTGTGGGAAGCTCGATAACGACAGTTGCAGGCTTCGTTGCACTGTGCTTTATGTCCTACAAGCTGGGTCTTGATATGGGTATCGTAATGGCAAAGGGCGTTATAATCGGCGTTATCGCCTGCGTAACTATCCTGCCGTCGATGATACTTGTTTTCGACAAGGCGCTGACAAAGACGATGCACAAGGACTTTGTACCAAGCCTCGACAAGCTGTCAAAGTTCATCATCAAGCACCGCGCAGTCTGCCTGACAGCCTTTTTGGTAGTGCTTATCCCCGCACTCTACGGCTACACTCACACTGACGTTTACTACGACCTGACGGCTACTCTGCCGAAAGACCTCGACAGTATCGTTGCAAACGCAAAGCTGGAAGACGAGTTCCATATGTCCACGACGCATATTCTTATGTGCGATGCAGACCTCAGCCCGAAGAAGATGAACAATATGCTTGACGAAATGGGCAAGGTGGACGGCGTTAAGTTCTCGCTGGGACTCAACTCCCTTATCGGACCGAACATTCCGCCTGAAGCTGTTCCCGAAAGACTGACAGAGGTTCTCAAATCAAAGAACTGGCAGATGGTGCTGATAGGTTCGGAATACAAGACAGCTACCGACGATGTGAACAATCAGATCAAGGTATTGCAGGACATCGCCGCAAAGTACGACGAAAAGGCAATGCTTATCGGTGAAGCGCCCTGCACAAAAGACCTTATCACTATAACAGACCGCGACTTCAAGGTCGTAAGCGCAATTTCGATTCTTGCGGTGTTCCTGATAATCTTCTTCGTGCTGCAGTCGTTCTCACTGCCGCTGATTCTCGTCACGGTAATCGAGTTTGCGATATTCGTAAACATGGGTATCTGCTGCTACACGAACACGACGATACCGTTCATCGCATCGGTAGTAATCGGTACTATCCAGCTCGGCGCAACGGTCGACTATGCGATACTTATGTCAACAAGATACAAACTCGAAAGGACATCGGGTCACGACAAGACCGAGGCGGTAACCATCGCACTTTCGACTTCGATAAAATCAATCATTGTTTCGGCACTCGGCTTCTTCGCCGCAACATTCGGCGTAGGCGTTTATTCAAGAGTCGATATGATTTCACAGCTCTGCACACTGCTTTCAAGAGGTGCGATAATCAGTATGTTCACGGTAATACTTGTTCTGCCGTCAATGCTGATGCTGTTTGACCCCGTGATAGTACGCTCGACATTCGGAATGAAAAACGCAAAGAACGAAAAGACCTCAAGGCACGGTATTCAGATGCCTGCAATCAAGTAAGTGAAGGGAGACACTGACATGAAAACATATTCAAAGGTCATAGCAGGAGCTTTAGCAGTTATGCTTTCCGCCGGCGCAACAGGAATGTATGCAATGGCAAACGACAAGAAAGATGAAGATACAAACAAGGCGCAGACAACCAGCGCTGAGCCTGAGAAAAAGAATGAACAGGCAAAAGACGAAAACGGCAAGACCTACAAGGAAGAGACAGTTTATGTAATGACCAAGGCAAACGGAAACAAGGACAAGGTCATTGTCAGCGACTGGCTCAAAAACCCCAAGGGTCTGACCGACCTTAAAGACAATTCCAAACTTTCAAACATCGAAAACACAAAGACCGACGAGACTTTTGAGCGCTCGGGCAACGACCTGACCTGGAAAACAGAGGGCGGCGACATCTACTACAAGGGCGACTACTCGGGCGACCTGCCTGTTGATATGAAGGTCACCTACAAGCTGGACGGCACTGAAATTTCCCCTGAAAATCTGCTGGGCAAAAGCGGCAAGGTAACTATCAGATACGACTTTGAAAACAAGACCGAGCAGACAGTTACCGTGAATGGCAAGGAGCAGAAGGTCAAGACACCATTTCTGATGACAACAGGCTCTATCCTCGACGGCGGCGTTTTCTCAAACGTTTCTATCACAAACGGCAAGGTCATCTCCGACGGCAACAAGCAGATATTTGTCGGAATAGCTATGCCTGGTCTTGCAGAGAGCATAGGCGCTGACAAGATAAAGGAAGACCTCAAAAAGAACGCTCCGTCTGCTTCAAAGAAGATTGACGAGGCTGGCATCGAGATACCTGAGTTCATCGAGCTGACCGCTGATGTAAAGAACTTTGAGATGCCCACAGTTTTCACTCTCGCAACAAGCAACCTGCTTTCAGGACTTGATATAAACACAACAGATCTTCTCAACGAAGTCGAGAAGAAACTCGCTGAGGCAGCAGACGGCGCTAAGCAGCTGGCTGACGGCGCCGAGAAGCTACACGGCGGCACAACCGAACTCAACGCTTCTGTTCCGAAGCTGACCGATGGTGTGAACAAGCTGTACACAGGCTCTGGCACGCTTTCTGACGGATTAAAGAGCGCAAACGACGGCGCTAAGCAGCTCTCTGACGGCGCTGCTACTCTCAGCGCTTCCACCGACAAACTGACAAGCGGAATCGGCACATTGCAGACAGGTTCAGCTACGCTGGCAACCAAGATGGGCGAGGCAAAAACTGGCGCTCAGAAGCTGGCAGAGGGCGCAAAGGCTCTCACAAATGGCTTTGGTCAGATTAACGCCAAGCTGCCCGAACTCAAATCTGGCGCAGCACAGTTACAGGCTGGCTCAAAGCAGCTCGCTGACGGCGCAAACAAGCTGTATGCAGGTTCTTCGCAGCTGACCACAGGCTTGCAGACCGCACAGCAGGGCGTTGCACAGCTGGAAACAGGCGCAAAGACACTTAACACCTCGCTGACCGCACAGATGGACAAGACAAAGGAGGGAACGCTGGCATACGGCGCTGCAAGCGTAAGCACAGGCGCACAGCAGCTCAGCGCGGGACTCAATCAGCTCAACCAGGTGGCACAGACGCTGCCTACGCAGATGCAGAAGCTCGGCGCAGGCGTCGACACCGCTGCCGCAGGTCTTGAATCGACTATCAGCTATAACGAGCAGGTGCTCACAACACTCACAACTCTCAGAGATAACACTACCGACCCGGCTCAGAAGCAGGCGCTGACGATCTCAGTTAATACACTGACGCAGACTATTGCAGGACAGAAGCAGGTTCTCACTTCCCTCAAAACAGGCACAGACCCTGAAAACCCGACTATCCGCGACGGCGTAAAGACTCTTGAAACTTATGCAGGCACTGCAAAGGCATCTGTCAGCACACTTACCAATGGTGCAAAGAATCTCAGCACGGGCGCACAGCAGGTCAGCGCAGGCACAGACCAGCTGCTTTCACAGGCAACGGCAGGCGCACAGCAGATTCAGGGCGGTCTGACAACGCTCAACGGCAAGTTCAACGAGAAAAATACAGGTATCATCGACGGCTCAAAGGCTATCACAGGCGGTCTGAAAGACCTCTCCACAGGCGCAGGTCAGCTCAACACGGGCATAACAGCGGCTGCAACAGGCGTTGACCAGCTTGCTGGCGGACTTGGTCAGCTGTCCACAGGCGCATCACAGCTCAGCACAGGAACGGCTCAGCTTTCGGGCGGTCTTGCTCAGCTGCAGAGCGGTGCACAGTCACTCACAAACGGCATCGTTCAGCTCAGCACAGGCGCAGCACAGTTCAAGAGCGGCACACAGCTGTTCGCTGAAAAGCTCAAGGAGCTTTACGCAGGCACAACTCAGCTTTACAACGGCAGCACGGAGCTTCACAACGGAATCGGCACTCTCAAGGATTCAAGCGGCAAGCTGGTCGACGGCGTTAAGCAGCTCGACGACGGCGCAAAGCAGCTTGAAGAAGGCATCAAGAAGTTCAAGACCGAGGCTGTTGACAAGATTATGAGCGTTTACAAGGACGACATCAAGGAGCTGCTTGATAAGCTGTCCGCTGTGACAAGCGCTTCGGGCGAATACAACAACTTCTCAGGAATTGCAGACGGCACAGAGGGCGAAGTTAAGTTCATCTTCGAGACCGAGGCAATCCGCAAAGAAAAATAAGCTCTCCCCTTTTTTCCACTTCTTATAGAAAAACCGGCACCCGCTGAAAATTGCGAGTGCCGGTTTTCTTTTACTAAAATTAAACGTTGAATCTGAACAGAACGATGTCGCCGTCCTGCATAACGTAGTCCTTACCTTCGAGGCGGACAAGACCTTTTTCCTTGGCGGTGACCATATTGCCGCACGCCATAAGGTCGTCAAACGAAACGACCTCGGCTCTGATAAAGCCCTTTTCAAAGTCGGTATGTATCTTGCCTGCTGCCTGCGGAGCCTTTGTGCCCTTTTTGATAGTCCACGCACGGACTTCAGGCTCGCCTGCGGTAAGGTAGGAGATAAGACCGAGCAGAGAGTAGCCCTGCTTGATGATACGGTCAAGACCCGAAGTTTCAAGTCCGAGGTCGGAAAGGAACATTGCCTTGTCCTCGTCGTCCATATCGGAAATTTCAGCCTCTATCTGCGCACAGATCGGGAACACTGCTGAACCCTCAGCCTCTGCGATGCCGCAGACTGTCTTGTAGTTTTCGTTGGAGTCGATGTTGTTGCGAAAATCGTCCTCGCTGAGATTAGCTGCATAGATAACGGGTTTGAGCGACAGCAGCGGTGTGTCTGCCAGCATTGCTCTCTCCTCGTCGGTCATCTGGTAAGCTCTTGCTGCCTTGCCCTCTTCGAGATGCGCTTTGAGCTTTTCGAGGAAATCGACTACCTCGCCCAGCGACTTGTCGCCTTTCATAGCTTTCTTAGTCCTGTCGAGCTTTCTTTCGATGATCTCAATATCCGAGAAAACAAGCTCCAGGTCGATAGTCTCGATGTCTCTTGCAGGGTTCACCGAGCCGTCAACGTGAACGATGTTGTCGTCCTCAAAGCATCTTACAACGTGAACGATAGCGTCGACCTCGCGGATATCCGCAAGGAACTTGTTGCCCAAGCCCTCGCCCTTTGATGCGCCTTTTACAAGTCCCGCAATGTCAACAAATTCAAGCGTTGCAGGGGTGAACTTTACAGGGTGATACATCTCTGCGAGCTTGTCAAGACGCTCATCGGGAACGCTTACCACGCCGACGTTCTTCTCGATAGTGCAGAACGGATAGTTTGCAGACTCCGCACCCGCATTGGTCAGCGCATTGAAAAGCGTTGATTTTCCGACGTTCGGGAGTCCTACCATACCAAGTTTCATAAATTACTTCTCCTCACATTCCTTTTTCTTGTTTTTCTTTTTGGACTTTTTCTTCTTGCCGCCCTTAACAACAACGTTCTCGTTTTCGGTGATAACGGTAGTGCCGTGCTTTATGGGCGAGATAAGAAAACCGATAAGCACGCCTATAAGTATCAGCGCAACGGTTCTCCAGATGCAGCTGCACTTGCAGCAGCACTCTTCCTCTTCGTCCAGCTCAAATGCGTTTTCAAATTCGTTCATATATATCCTTCTTTCTTAAAAATTATTGACTTTATTCTTCACTTTCATAGTCATCATAATCATCAGAACCGTCAACAAAAAAATCATCAAAATTATCGGGATAATATTTTCTGTCAAGTTCTATGGTATGCTTTTTGTATGTGACATCATAGGTCTCGCCATTTTGTACATAGTTGTACATATATTCACAGCAATTGAAAGTCATTGTCTTGCCGTCTATAAGGCAGTCAAGAAAATACTTTGTTACATGATAAGTGGTCAGGTCAGGATACCTTGTCACTTCATGTTCGTCTATGCTCTTAAACAGTATCTGAGCCTGAGCTTTCGTTCCCGTTTCTTTTTTCGATTCTTTTCCCCATCTCGAGACACGAATTTTTATCCAAATATAAACAAGCGATGCAAATAACAAAACAAAAATTACCGGCATAAGTGCATCAGCTATCTTATCAAACAAGTTCTAAACACCCCTATTCTACTGATTTCATTGACTCGACCATATCTATCTTTTTGAGTTTGAAATGCAGTGCAAAGTTGACAATGACTGTGAAAACCACGGTGAATGCTGCGCCCAGCAGGAACGCCCACCAGACAAGCTGTCGGTTGAACAGGACTATATCCACCTCTGATGTGATAACGACAAATCTATGCAGGATTATACCAACAAACGAGCCAATAAAGATGCCGAGCACCGATGTTATTACGTTTTCACGGTAGATATACGCCGACGTTTCGATATCGTAAAAGCCAAGGACTTTTATCGTCGCTATCTCACGCACACGCTCTGTGATGTTTATGTTCGCAAGGTTGTAAAGCACGACTATCGCCAGCAGACCCGCACAGACTATCAGCAGGATAACGACTGCGTCAAGGCTGTCAAGGGATTTGAGGAAGTCCTCGCCTGCCGCGCTCATCAGCGAAATGCCGTAAAACTCATCGCAGGCGTTGACGCTGCTTTTGAATTCACTCTCGTCTGCGCCGCTGTCAAGATTGAAATAGGCGGTGTTGTAGACGGGGGCTTTGCCGTAGAGGTCGGCGTAGGTGTCGGGGTCAACATAGATGTAATGCATCGCATAGTTTTCTGCAATGCCGCTGACGGTGAGCTTTACGCTCTTTTCATTGTCAAGCAGATACTCTATCTCGTCGCCCGTTTTCAAGCCGAGCAGCATTGACATCTTCTGCGTGATGACGCATTTGCCTTTTTCAATGTCCAGCTTGCCGCTTGAATCGGCGGAATTGAGGCTGAGATACTTGTGAATGTCGCTGCTGTTTTTTACAACGACAAGTGACGCGTTGACATTCTCGCCGCCATTGTAACACTCGCCCTCGACTATCTGCGCAAGGGTGAAATCGCTTAGCTGCTCAAATGACGAAAGCCTGTCGGAAAGCTGCTGCTCGGTAAAACTCTGTGTGTTGAGCACCAGCACGCCGTCATAGACCAGCACCTCGCCGAACTGCTTATAAACTATGGTTGAAATGGAGTGCTTCAAGCCGAAGCCTGTGATTATCAGTGCGGTGCAGCCCGCAACGCCGACTATCGTCATAAAGAAACGCTTTTTGTAGCGCAGCAGATTTCGCACGGTGACCTTGCTGAGAAACGACAGGTGCGACCACACAAAGCCTACACGTTCAAGCAGCACTCTCCTGCCGCTTTGCGGAGCTTTCGGGCGCATAAGCTGTGAAGGCTGGCTGCGAAGTGCTTTCATGCACGAATACAGCACAGCGCCGCATATGCACACAACGGAAACTATGCAGCAGGCTATCATATACCACAGCTTGAACGGGGTATTTATCGACGGGATATTGTACATTATCTTGTAGCAGCTGTAAATGATGTACGGGAACACCTGCAAGCCGATAATCGTGCCGATGCAGCTGCCGAAAACCGCTGCGGTCGCGCCGTAGATAAGATACTTTGAGGCTATCTTCGGCGTGCTGTAACCGAGGGCTTTGTATGTGCCTATGGTTATGCGGTGCTCGTCAACCATTCTTGTCATTGTGGTAAGGCAGACAAGGCAGGCGATGAGGATAAAGAACACGGGAAAGACCTTTGAGATAGAGTCTATCTTGTTGGCGTCGCCGCAGTATGAACTGTAATCGGAGCTTGCTTCAAAGCGGTCAAAGCCGTAGAATTTAAGCTCGGGAATTTCGGCGATAGCTTTTTCACCGTCAGCTATTCCCTGCTTTGCCTCGGCAAGCTGTTTTTTCAAGCTGTCTGCGGTGTCTGTCTTTCCGCTTTTTATGTCGCCAAGCAGCCCTGCCACCAGCTTGCGCTGGGTCTGCACCTGTTCGAGGTCGATATCCTTGAACAGCGCGTCAGACTGCTCAATCTGCTTTTGCTGGGCGGCGAGCTTTTGGTCGAGGCCTTGAAGACCATTTTTATCAAGCGAAAGCAGCGTTTGCAGATTTTCTGCCTGCTGCTTTGCGTGGTCAAGCTCACTTTTTGCCTGCGAGACAGTCTTGTCATAGCGCTCGGTGACGCTCTTTTTGAACGTGTCATAGGCGTCAGACTTGACGTCTGCGACCTTATCCTTATACTCGTCTGTGAACTGGTCGATATCGTGGATATCTTTAAAGCGCACGAAAAGCTCGGTGTAATAGCCTGCCTTGAAATCAGTTTCGGGCAGGTAGATGTTACAGGTTATCGAGCCGTTGCCCGCTTTGGTGTTGTCGCGCTTGAAGCCGATATACATCGGTGAAACGCAGATGCCGACTATCTTATACTCGCTGCTTGCGAGGGAGTCTTTTATGTCGGCTTTTTCGTTTGTATCTTTAAGCTCGATAGTGTTGCCTATCTTAAAGCTCGACGGAGCTGACAGCTTATGCTCTATAAGGCACTCGCCCTCGTTTTCGGGGTATCTGCCCTCGACAAGCACCAGCTTGTTGAGCTTGCTCGGGCTGTCCTGTGCGTCGGGGTCGCTGTAAGACATTGCTTTGAGCACATAGTTCTGGTCGTTGAAATAGTAAAAGACCTCTTTGGAATAGGCTGCTGCCGCGCCCTCGACGTTTTCCGCCTTTCTGACAGCCTCAACGTCCTGCGAGCGCACGCCTGCGGTGGACATCATTTTGTAGTCCATAAGGCGATTTTCCTCAAAGTAGTCGTTTGCGGAATCGACCATATCGGGCATTGTCGCTTTCAAGCCCGCAAAGAAGCCGCAGCCAAGTGCGACGATCGCAAATATGGAGAGAAATCTTCCCATTGAATGCCTTATCTCGCGAAAGGTATCTTTGGTCAGGGATCTTTTCATTCACTGCGCTCCTTTCGGTATGATTTGCCCGTAACTGCGCTTGGTTTCTTACTCGCCGAACATATCCTTTGACAGCTTGCCAAGAAGCTCACAGCCCTTGATTATCTGCTCGTCGGTCGGTGTGGAGAAGTTGAGTCTGAACGACGTGGTCTTGTCAGACTCGCTTATCATAAATGCGTTGCCAGGAACGACAGCGACCTTGTACTCGCTTACTGCCTTTTTGCAGAACGACGGCATATCGCAGTCATCAGGCAGTGTGCACCAGATAAACAGACCGCCCTGCGGAACTTCGTACTTTATCTTTGAGGAGAAATGCTTTTTCATTTCGCTTATCATCAGGTCGCACTTTTTGCGGTAGATGTTCTGCAAGCCCTTAACGTGCTCGCTGAAATCAACGGAATTGAGGAACTTGTATGCAAGAAGCTGTGCCCAGATATTTGAGTGAACGTCGGAAACCTGCTTGCAGACAATCATCTTGCCGATAACAGGCTTTGGTGCGCTGATGTAGCCGACTCTGATTCCCGGTGCGAGCACCTTTGAGAATGTCCTTGAATACATTACGATACCGTCTTTGTCAAGGCTCTTGATAGACGGGATATTCTCGCCTGCAATGCGCAGGTCGCCGTACGGGTTGTCTTCAAGAATCATTGCGCCGTATTTCTTGGCAAGCTCGTAGATAGCCTTTCTCTTTTCAAGGCTGGTAGTTCTGCCCGTCGGGTTCTGGAAATTCGGGATAACATATATCAGTTTTACATTGCCCTTTGCAAGCACGCTTTCAAGCTCGTCGAGCTTCATGCCGTCTTCTTCGAGAGTAACGCCCTTGAGGTCAACGTTATAGGACTTGAACGCGTTGAGTGAGCCGATGAAAGAGGGCGCCTCTGCGATAAGAACGTCGTGCTCGTCGCAAAGTACCTTAGCGGCAAGCTCGTTTGCCTGCTGTGCGCCGCTGGTTATGATAAGGTCGTCTCTTTCGGGGTCGAACTCGCCTTTCTTTTCAAGCTCTTTTTTGAGCAGGTCACGCAAAGGCGTGTAGCCCTCGGAAATGCTGTACTGCAAAGCGAGGATAGGGTCCTGCTGGAAAATCTCAGCGGAGAGCTTTGTCAGAAGCTCTGTCGGGAAAGCCTCGGGCGCAGGGTTTCCTGCGGCAAAGGAGATGACCTCGGGGTCAACTGTGAATTTAAGTATCTCTCTGATAGCCGAAGCCTGAATGTGTGATACCTTTTCTGAAAATCTGTAATCCATTATTATCGCCAAACCTTTCGTTTAAAGTTTTTTCGCAGGGTGAAAACACCTGAAAACACATAATATATTATATCACACCCGCTGTCAAAAGTAAAGTTTTTAAGACAAAAAAGAGAGCACTTTTTGCGGTGCTCTCTTATGTCTGGTTATCTTTTTGATTCTATCTCGGTTATCTTATCCTTCATACCGTACTGGTCAAGGACAACAGCCAGCTTATCGAGCAGCTGCTGGTAGCACGGACCTGAAAGGTGGATACCGTCAGGACCTGTGGTGTCGGGCGCAGCGTACATGCCGTCGTCGCCGACGATAACACTGTAAGCGTCAAAGAACACAACGTTCGGGTCGTTAAGCTCGCTTATGAGCTTTTTGAGTCCCTCGTTGCAGGCTCTTATCTTGTTGATGTCGGTGAAGTTGCTTGTCGCGGAGATTGGTGTTATCGAGCATGCAACTATCACGCAGTCAGGAACGGCTGCCTTTGCCTTGGTGATAAAGTCCTTGTATCTTTCACAGTAATACTGGTCGTCGACGAGGTTTACGTCGTTCATACCCATTGAAACGTACAGCAGGCTCGGCTTGACCGCCTTGATAGCGTCCATCATCGGCAGGGCTGTGCCCGTCGGGTCAAAGGTGAACAGGCTGGTATCGTCGTAGTTGCGCATTGCGGTACTTCCCTTGGCGATATTGTGCTCGTAAGGAACGAAGCCGTATGCACAGAAGCCATAGGCGATAGAGTCACCCGCGATAACTGCTCTGTCCTGATAGAACTTGACGTTGTCCGACTTGCCGTTCGGGTCGGCAGGCTTTGTGGTCGCCTCGGTGCTGACAGGCTCGGACGCAGATGTCGTTGCTGTGGTAGTGGTCTGCGACGGGTCGCCCTCGATGGTGAGGGTCGCCTTTCTCGAAGCCACATTGCCCGAGGAATCCTTTGCAACGTAGGTTATTGTGTGCTTGCCCACTGCGTTGTGGTCGGCATCGTCTTTGTCATAGGTCACGGTGAAATCGACCTTCTGGTCGTAGTTATCCGTCACGGTCACGCCTGCTTTGAGGTCGACCTGCTCGCCGACCTGCGCGGTGATGTCCTTAATGCCGTTGAAAACAGGGCTTGTTGTGTCAACGACTGTGACATTGAGCGTGATAGCATTTGTTTCAGAGTCTTTTGTGGCTTTCAATGAAACGGTATTGCTGCCGAGTTTTGAAAAGCGCACATCATTCTCGCTGCCGTCAAAGGCAAAAGTATATCCGTCGCCGAGCGATGCAAGCTCGCCGAGTTTCTGGGCAGAATAAGCAGTGTTGACCTCGGCGGTTATGCTGTAAGCCGTTGCATTCGCCTGCACGGCATTGCTCGAACCGTCATCGACCGCTCTTTGCGAAACATCGTTGCCGCAGCCCGTAAGTGCCATTGCCAGCACGCTGACGGGAACGAGCAGCTTTGCTATCCTATTTTTCATTCTCTCTCACTCCGTTAAGAATTATTTACCTTAGCGTTTTTACTTACTGCTGCTTTCGCTGCGCATTTCCTCGTAGGCTTCAAGGCGCTGCTTTGCAAGCTCGCGGTTGAGCCTTTTGCTGAGGTCTTCCAGCAGCTTTTTATAGGCGTCGGTGTTGATGTGCAGACCGTCGCCCGCGTCGTATTTCAAGTCCATCATTTTATCTTCACCCAGCAGCGAGGAATAGGCGTCAAAATATATCACGTCTTCCCTGCCAAGCTCGGTTATCATCTGCTTTAATTTTGCATTATATGATTTTATCGCGCTGTTTGTTATCTTGGGATAATCATTTGTCGAGGCAACAGGTGTTATGCTCTGAACGACAACAAGGCAGTTAGGGCATATTTTGCGCAGCTTCTGCAAAAGCTCCTTGTACTGCTGCACAAAGGTATCTACGTTCGTTTCGTTGACATCGTTCATACCGAGGCAGATGTAGAGCAGCATAGGATTTGCAAATTTCATTGCCTTTTCCATACCCGTTTGCTGACCTGTGGTCTCGTACTGCTCCCAGACAGAGAAGCCAAACGTTGAAAGTCCGCCCTGTGCGACAACTCTTTCCTTTGGCAGAAGTCCGTAATACTGCCAGCCGAAGCCGATAGAATCGCCCGCTACGACGAGCCTGTCGAAATAGAACTGCATATTATCAGCGTTGAGATAGTCTATATTATCCACTTTTTTCGCACTTGAATCATACATCGGCACGATGCTGTCATTGGTTATCTTCTGGCTTTCGGAAGCCGAGTCGTTGTCCCTGACAGATGCCTCGTGACCCTGTATCTCGTTTCCGCAGCTTGTGAGCATACAAAGCGCCATAACTGCGCTGATTACCGCTGCGGCTGTCTTTTTTATCATAGAATGCCTCCTGTTCGCACATACACAATTTATTGTACCACCATTGTCGGCTTTTGTCAACAAATAAGCGGGAGCACTTTTAAACAAAAATGCTCCCGAATTTTTACAGACTTTTTTCGTATGCGATTATTCTGTCCCTGACGCTGTATTGGTCGAGCACGACTGCAAGCCTGCTGAGTATCTGCGGATAAACCGAGCCTGCAAGGTGTATGCCGTCACCTGCGCTGTAGCTTGGAACCATATACGTTCCGCCGCCCGAAACTATCGAATAGGCGTCAAACAGAATGATATAAGGGTCGTTCATTGCCTTGACCGCTGCCTGCATTGCTGCATTGCAGTTTCTGATGTTGTTGATGTTGGTAAAGTTTGAGGTCGCTGCTATCGGTGTGATATTTGCGGCAACGATTATGCAGTTGGGCACCTTTGAACGCACCTGTTTGAGAAAGCCTACATAGTTGTTTGCGTATGTCTGTGCATTGGTGATATTAACATCATTCATACCCATTGAGACGTAGAGCAGCTCAGGTCTTACCGCCGCGATTGTGTCCATACATCTCATTGATTTGCCCGTTGTGTTGAACATACCGTAGCTGGTATAGTTTCTCATTGCAAGGCTTCCCTGCGCGATGTTGTGCTCATAAGGGATATAGCCGTATGCACAGAAGCCGTAGGCTATCGAGTCGCCCGCTACGACGAGCTTGTTCTGATAATATGTAACGTTTGGTGACGACGCTGTCGGAGCCTTTGTGGTGGCAGCTGTCGGCATTGTTGAGTTGGGGTTTGCTGTGGTCTTAGCCGTTGTTGTTGTTGCAGGAGCTTTGCTTGTTGTGGCTGGCTTCTGCGTCGTGGTGGTCGCATTGGTCGGCTTGGCAGTTGTGGTGCTTGTTGTTTCCGACGTGGTGGTCATAGTGGTAGTCGTTGTCGAAGACGTTTCAAGGCTGCCTGTTGCTTCCTTTGCGCTTTCAGTTGTCGTTGTTGTCTCGGAAGTTGTCGTTGTGGTGGTCTGCTCAGCGACGGAGACGTCCTCTGAGGACTTGACCTCGTTTCCGCAGGCTGTCAGCGAGAACGCCGCAAGACAAACGGAAATCACAACGGCAAAAAGTTTCTTTTTCACTCTGTTTCCTCTTTTCGATTTTGTTTTGATTGAAACAGTATATCACATATTGCACAAAAAGTCAACTGAAAATTGCACAAAATGACAAACACAAAAAAGAGGACAGCGCGTACTGTCCTCTGAAAATCGCATATTTACGGGGTTTACCAGGTCATAAAGGCTTTTGCGCCTTTCTGGTCTAAAACGACGCTCATTGCGTTAAGCAGTGCGTCATAAGCACCAGGCTGCAAATGCAGACCGTCGCTTGCGGCATATTTTGACTCCATGTGCACGCCGTCGTTGCTGACCACGACGCTGTAAGCGTCAAAGAAGAACAGCTTATCGTCGCCCATTGTTTCAACGAGGTGTTTGAGTGCGGCGTTGTGGCTTTTCACAACGGCAGGTGAAACGTTGGGATAGCTGTTATAAAGCGCTGTCGGGGTAATCGCGCCGACGAGTATGACGCTCTTTGGCAGTGCGGCACGCAGCTTTCTGAGAAAAGCCATATACGTCTGCACGAATGAATCTGTGGAAATTCCCCAGTCGTTCATACCCATTGAGGTAAGCACGAGCGACGGATTTGCCGATTTTGCAAGCGGTATCTGATAATCTGCGCTGCGTATCGACACACTGACCTTTGCGACGCTGTGGTCGGCGGGTATCCTGCCGTATGCGGCATATCCGCTTGCAACGGAATCGCCCATAACAAAGAGCTTTGACTTATAAAACGCAAGGTTCGGCGAGCTGCCCGTTATCCTGCTGACAGCAGTTGTCGCAGCGGTAGCCTTTGTGGTCGCTTTGGTTGCGGCGGTGGGCTTTGTTGCGGCAGTCTTAGCCGTTGATTTATTTGTTGAAGCAGCCGTTTTTTTCGGCGCTGTTGTAGTCTTTGGTGTTGTTGTCGTGGTCGTTGTGGTAGTAGTCGTTGTGGTAGTAGTCGTTGTGGTAGTTGTAGTTGTGGTTGTAGTAGTCGTTGTCGTTTCAGACGTTGTTGTGGTGGTTTGCTCTGCCGTCTGAAAACCCGTTTCTGCACTTGCAGTTATCTCGCTCGGATCAGCGTTCACTTCCTCGCTGCAAGCTGTCATACAGCCTGTGCCAAGCGCGAGAGCGACCACAGCAGCGATCAATCTCATTTTCATTTTAATTCCCTCTTTTTACTGCGCGTCTGCGTTAACCGATGACCTCGTAGTTTTCGCAGGCGTTGTCCTTGGTCGCATGCTCACTTACCCCGAGCACTCTGACCGTCAGGGGTCTCTGACCCATATTAACTGTAATTACGTCTCCTATTTTCACATCATAAGACGCCCTTGCCACCTTGTCGTTGACGAGTATCTTACCTGCGTCGCAGGCTTCGTTTGCAACTGTTCTGCGCTTGATGATGCGGGATACTTTCAAATATTTATCAAGTCTCATTATTTACCTCTATTAGAAAAAAGAACCTGACCATACAGTCAGGCTCTTATCAAAATTACTTCTTTTTCTTAGCAACTGCTTCCTTAAGTGCCTTACCAGCCTTAAATGCAGGAACCTTCTTTGCAGGGATCTTAACAGGCTGCTTTGTGCTTGGGTTGATACCCTTCTTTGCAGCTCTCTGACGTACCTCAAAAGTACCGAAGCCGATAAGTGTTACCTTGTCGCCTGCTGTGAGTACATCTGTGATAGATCCAACTACTGTTGAAAGTGCCTTCTCAGCGTCCTTCTTTGTATAGCCGCCTTTTTCAGCAATCTTGCTTACGAGTTCTGCCTTTGTCATTATATTCTACCTCCTATTATTATTAACGAACAGCACAGTGCTATTCATCAATTACTTTGTTTTTTGGCTCTCTGCCAATATTCCTCGAGCCTGTCGGGCGGGAGCTTTGTAATGTCCTCCCCGTCCTGTACGGTCAGCTTTTCCACGATCTCAAACCGCTTGAGAAACTTCTCGTTTGCCTGACTTAAAAGCTCCTCTGCGTCAAGATCCAGCTTTCTTGCGACGTTCACGCAGGAAAACATCAGATCGCCAAGCTCTTCCGCCGCTTTTTCCTTATCCGAAAGCACCGCCTCGGTCTCATCGACCTCGCTTTTCAGCCCGTCGAACGCCTGCTGTGCACTTTCAAAATCAAAACCTGATTTTGCGGCACGCTTGCCCAGCTTCTGCGCTCGCATAAGTGCGGGAAAAGTCTTTGGCACGCTTTTGAGCGTATCGGTAAAGGTCTCCTGTCCCTTGGTATCCATTTTTATAGAATCCCAGTTGCGCAGGACATCATCAACGCCGTCAACGTTCACGCTGCCGAAAACGTGGGGATGTCTGACAATCAGCTTTCTGCAAACGTCGTTTGTGACGTCATCAAGCTCAAAGTGACCCTGCTCTGATTCGAGCACCGTATGGAACACGACCTGCAAAAGCACGTCACCAAGTTCCTCCTGCATCATTTCGGGACTGTCGCAGTCGATAGCCTCGATCACCTCGTATGTTTCTTCAATAAGATCCTTCCTGATAGTCTTATGAGTCTGGACCTTATCCCAGGGGCAGCCGTTCTCACTTCTGAGGACTCTGACGATAGTGACCAGATCATTCACGTCATAGTTCTTTTTCTCAAGAAGCTGTCTGATGACACTTTCCATAAACGACCTACTCTCCCGAAAACGTTTAGGTACCGATAAACACGCTGCTTTATCGTACCCATTTATAATAACTCACTTTCCCGAAAATTTCAAGTCTTTTTTCGATTTTTTTTACAAAAACACGGATTTAACACGTTTTTCGGCGTTTCGCACAATAAGAAACTAACAATTAAGTACATAATGACCGAAAAAAAGAGCGTAAAAACCGTGATTATCGGGCGGCTGACTGTAAAATAATGTTGATTTATAAGCATTTGTCTGCCTATAAAGGCTGTGCCGACGGACATCAGCGCGGTGTAACAGGGCTTGATAATAACGCTTCTGAGGCGCAGTTTTGCTTGGGCGGCTCTGAAAGTCACGGCTAAAACAGCGATGCAGATGACCGCCTCAGACAGCACTGTTGAGACTGCCGCGCCCGTGAGTGTCAGCCTCGGCACAGGGATAAGCAGCAGGTTGCCAGCCAGCTTCACCGCGCCGCCAGCCAGCATTATGACCGAAGCTGTGCGGGCTTTGCCCAGCGCTTGCAGCAGCGTGAAACAAGGCAGTGACAGGCTCATAAAAACCACCGCTGCGCCGAGTATTCGCAGGCTGGGTGCGGCGGCGGCTATCTCGGCAGTCCTGCCCGAAAAAAGCAGGGAGAGTATATCCTCGCTGAGCAGACTGATGCCGAGCCCCGATGGAAAGGCTATCATCGCGCATAGGGTTAGCATTCGGTTAAGGTGCGAATCTACGGCTTTTGTGTCGCCCTTGGCAAAGCTCTCTGCAACGGCGGCGAGAGAGCTTTTGCCCAGCATTGCGGTCAGCGTCGGGACAAGACCAGCTGTGGCGGCGGCGAGCGCCTCGTAGGAGCCGTAGATAAAATTCGGGAGCATCTGCGGGGTAAGTTCGCCGCTGAGCAGATGGGCAAATGTCTGCGGGCTTTTGCGGATAGCTGCGGCAGCGCAGGGGTTGACGGTGAGCATATCAATCATGCCCGCCAGCGTCGTTATAAGCGCTGTCAGCGCGACAGGCAGGCTGTACGCGAACAGGCGGCGTACGATATCGCCCGTGCGGCTGACGGCAGGGTCTTTGGCGAGCATTTGCTGCGTGATGCCGTCACCTTTCAGCTTTGCGCGCAGGGCGAGATAGACGCAGGCGACCCCCGACGAAAGCGACGTGCCAAGGGTTGCGGCTGCGGCGACGAAAGGCAGGACGTGCTGCTTTGCTTGGGCGAGGTCGGCGCAGACAGTGCCGAAGCAGCTGCCCTTTGCGGCGAATTCTGCGAGAGCGTGGTGCTCAACGGCATAGGCTGCACCAAGCCCGAGGACGAGCCTGAAAACCGTTTCGATTATCTCCGAAACGGCGGTGGGATACATATTCCGCAAGCCCTCGTAATATCCGCGCTCGACGGACATAGCGGTACAGAACAGCAGCGCAGGCGCAAGGCAGGCTATGGCGTAACCAGCGCTGGTGTGCCCTGTAAAAAGGCGGGCGGCGGGCATAGAAAGCAGAATGACCGCTATCGTCAGCAGCAGACCGACGCCAGTGAAAAGCCGCATAGCCACCCTTTTGGTGCGGCGCAGGTCGGAAAAGCGTTCAAAAGCCGCATTCTCTGCGGCAATGCGAGCCATTGTCGAGGGTATGCCTGCGGCAGCGACTGCCATAACGGGCGTGAACACCGAAAATGCGCTGGAAAAGTAGCCCATTCCGCTGCCGCCCAGCAGCCGCGTGAGCGGTATTCGGTAGACAAGACCGAGAGCTTTTGTCACCGCCACCGTCACGAGAAGTATCATCGAGCCTTTAAGAAAACCCTGTTTGTTCACCCTATCGCCTCCAAGCAAGTCCTTTTAGATAGTATGAAAAACAGCGGCGGGTTATTCACGGGCAAAAAAAGAGCAGCCGAACCGACTGCTCTTTGATTATTTGGTTATGATTATGCGTCGTAGTTCTCGCCGTAAGCTGCGAGGATATCGTCATAATCGAGCTGTGTAGAAGTGGTGGTTTTCTTTCCTGTGGTGGTCTTGCCGCCGGTAAGTCCGCCGAGCTGGTCAAGAGTACCGAAGATGTTGATTCCGAGTGCGTTGTTGATGTTCTGCTTGAACGTATCGAAATTGCAGGTTGCCTTGTACTGATCGAGCTGATCGAGTGTGAAGATCTTACCTGTCGGGATTGCAACGTCTGTTGCGTCGGTCTTGTTGAGCTTGAACTCAACAGTTACCATGTTCTTGCCGTTTGCGTCAACTGTGAACTTAAGGTCCTTGTTGTCCTTTGTGCAGTTGCCGGAGATGGTAACAGCGCCGCTCTGAGCTGTTCCTGTTGCGCCTGTGCCGTTGTAGCTGATGGTAATTGTACCGCTGAAATAATCGTCCTTGAGAACTACCTTATCCAGCTTGATGGAAACGGTAGAGGTCTTGTTGTCGGAAGTCTTAACTGTGAAGTCATAAGCGCCGTTTGCTGTGCCGTCAACCAGCTTTGCAGAACCCTTTACTGTGAAGGAGCTCTTGCCGTTCTGATCGTTTACGAAAGCGTCAATTGCGTTAACTTCGTCTCTGTTGATGATAACAGCCTTTGCAAGAACCTTGCCGTCATATGTGAGTGCGCCGCCTACGATGTCTTCGCCGTCGTAGTAGATATCGACAGAAGCTGTCTTGCCCTTTTCGGTATCCTGGACCTTCATCTCTTTCTTGAGTTCTGCGATAAAATCAGCATAGCTCTTTGTCTTTGTTCCGGTCTTATTTGTAGTCTTTGCGATAGTGTCGTCATAGAACTTCTTGAGGTCAGCGTCGCCAGCCATCTTGTCGATAACTGCGTTGATAGCTTCCTGCATCTGTGCGCCGCTTACCGAATAGGTAACTGTCTTATAGTCATAAGCGTTGCCCTCGACCTCGCCCTTAACGTTTGCTCCGTCTTTCTTAGCGGGGAGCTTGCTCTTTATAAGCTCGTAGTATTCCTTGAGGCTCTTTTCGAGCTTTGCGGAATCAACTGCGCTCAGCTCAGGAGTCTTGATGCCGAAATTGTCAAGGCTGAGGCTGGTCTTTTTCTGAGCACCTGTGCCCGACTGAGCCTGGAGCCTGCTGTTGTACTTGCTGGTATACTGGTTAGCATACTCCTCAATCTTGTTTTTCAGCTGCTCCTCGGTAGCGCTCAGGTAAGCGCTGCTTATCTCAGGGATTCTGAAATAGCCGGTCTTGGAATCTCTTGCATAGATAGTTTCAAGAGTAGCTATCGTAGCGTCGTTGTACTTAGCTGTGATGTCAGCCTGTGAGTTCTGACCCTTCTGCTTTACCTTCGTGTCAAGCTCGATAGGACCAACGCTGAAACCGCCTGTTGTGCCTGTGCCCATAGTTGAGCCGAACAGACCATCACCAAATGAAATCTTGATGTTGGAGTCATAAGCGTAATCAAGCTGACCTGTAACAGCCTTCTGTACCTCATCAACTGTATTATTTACATTCTTCTCTGTCTGTGTCATGGAAACCTTGAGGCTATCCATCTTTTCGGTAGGACCGTTCTGCGTAGCTCCGTCCTTGTTGACGAAATAATAACCAACGCCCGAACCTACTACACTTACGCCGAGAACTCCGGCGAGGACAGGTGTCAAGACTTTATTTTTGATCATGTTCTCATCCTCCTTATATCATAAAAGCATACAATAATCTCACTTTACTCTCTTAGTTATACCACTTTTCGCACTATATGTCAACGATATTATGATGAAACCTATGTGATAGTTGTGTGAAAACGGCACCTGCAAAACGTTTACAGATGCCATTTTCAGCTATTAATTGAACTCGTATCCATTTGCCTTGATGCCGTCGATGACGTCGCCGAGAATATCGGCATTTGTTTTTGAAACGCTGTGCAGCAGATAGACCGCGCCCTCATGTGCCGCATTTACGAGCTTTTGGCGCGATGCTGCGGGGTCAGGCTGCTTTTCGGTGTCCCAGTCGGCATAGGCGAAACTCCACATCATCGTCTCGTAGCCGCAGTTTTTGGTGACATAAAGTGACAATTCGGAAAACTCGCCCATGGGCGGGCGGAAAAGTGTCATTTCATAGCCGAATTTTTCTTTCACATATTCGTGCATATCCATAATTTCACTTTTGCAGGTCTTTTCGTCGAGCGTCGGCATTGAATAGTGGTGCACCGAGTGGTTGCCGATGATGTGTCCCTCGTCTATCATTCGCTGAACAAGCTCGGGATTCTTTTCGGCGTAGTCTTTGAGCAGAAAGAAAACTGCTCTGACCTTTTTCTCTTTGAGGGTGTCGAGAATCTTTGCGGTATAGCCGTTTTCGTAGCCCTGGTCAAAGGTGAGGGTTATCTTTTTATCGTCGGTGTTTATCGCCTTTGCGCCCAGCTGTGAATAGCGCTTGTTGAAATCCAGCGAGCATGTTGTTCGGTTCTTTTCGTCCGTCTGCACGCCCGAACCATAGCCTATCTTTGTGGTGGAAAGCTTTGCAACGACGGGAGCCTTGGTTTCAGCAAGTCTGGCGGTCTGGGTAGTCCTTTCGGTGTCTGGTCTGTCAGCCTGTCTTTCGGCACAGCCCGTCAGCAGCATCGCCGCAGCCAGCAGCAGTATTTTTCGTTTCATTGGCATTTTCTCCTTTGCAGATGATATGATACTATTATCCGCAGGCAAATGCTTTTTAGCAAAACAAAAGGACGGTAGATTTTACCGTCCTTTTAAATCTTATTTAACTTTGAGATATGCTTTCACCATAGCCTGCAGCAGCTCGTCACGGTCAATGTGCCTGATAAGGCTGCGCGCATTGTTATAGGTGGTTATGTAGGTCGGGTCCTCGGAGAGAATGTAACCTACTATCTGATTTACAGGGTTATAGCCTTTTTCTTTCAGAGCCTCATAAATGGTGGAGAGCTTTTCTTTAAGTTCTTTGGCTTTTTCATCTGTAATGGAAAATTCTACTGTCTGGTCGTTCATGAGCTTTTCCCCCTTTGCAGCTTGTCGATAGTATGTTCTACAAGTACATTATACTCCAAAACAAACAAAATAACAAGTCGTTTTTAAATTTTTATTAAAACCGCACAAATCAAGAGGCGTTTTTTTGGCTAAGCCTGCTAATTACGCTCTCAGTTCTGCGCCCATTGCGGAAAGCTCTTTGAATACTTTTTCCATTGCCTTGTCAGCCTGCTCATCTGTGAGAGTGCCCTCGTGCGACCTCATTGAGATAGAGTAGGAAACGCTCTTTTTGCCCTTTTCTATCTGCTCGCCCTTATAGACATCGAACAGTGTCACCTTTTCGAGTATCGAGCCGACAGCCTTTGTGATAGCCTTTTCAAGCTCTGCAACAGGGATAGCGTCGTCGCATACAACGGAAACGTCTCTTGTTGTTGCAGGGAACTTAGGCAGTGGCTTATATATCTTCTGCGGGTCTGCGTTCTCCATTATCTCCGGCAGGTCGAGCTTGCCTGCGTATGCTCTCATTGACAGACCGTAGTTTTCCAGCGTTCTCGGGTGAAGCTCGCCGAAGATGCCGACCGTTGTGCCTGCAACCTTAACGACAGCAACTCTGCCAGGGTGGAAAGCGTAGAACTCGTCATATCCGCAGTTCTCGTCTGCTCGTTCAAATGTCACGTTCTTTGCGCCCACTCTGTCGAGCACGTTCTCAACGATACCCTTGAGGTCAAAGAAATCAAAGCCCGAAGCGGTATCGTAAACGCCGATGCCGAGTCTTGAAGGCTCGTTCGGAAGCACCTCGCCCTCAACAGGCAGATACTCGTTGCCCAGCTCAAAAACATAGCACTCAGGGTTTCTGTAATTGCTGTTTCTTGCGAGCACCTCGCAAACTGACGGCAGGATAGTCGTTCTCATAACGCTGGTGTCCTCGCCGAGCGGGTTTGTTATCTTAACGCAGCTGCGCAGCTTGGAATCTGCGGGCAGGTTTATCTTGTCGAAATACTTTGGCGAAACGAAAGAGAATGTTTCTATCTCATTGACACCGCAGGAGAACATAGCTCTCTTGACAGCTCTTTCAAACTTCTGCTTCGGTGTTCTCTGCGCCTGTGCGACACCTCTGATGATAGTGCCCTCGATGTTGTTGTAGTCGAAAAGTCTTGCAACTTCCTCGGCAACATCGGCTTTTCTCTCGATGTCAATTCTGAAATGCGGAACGTAAACCTTGCCGTCCTTGACCTCAAAATCAAGGCTTGTGAGATAATCTATCATCTTCTGCTCGGGGATATTCGTTCCGAGGAACTTGTTTATCCACGCGCTGTCGAACTCAACAGATGCTGGTGTATCGTCGTGGTAATCCTCGTCGATATGGGTATCGAGCACCTCGCCTGCACCCAGCTCCTCAACCAGCTGGCAGGCTCTCATAAGTGCGTCATAGCAGTTGTGCGGGTCAAGTCCCTTTTCGTATCTTGAAGACGCGTCTGTTCTCATGCCCAGCTTTTTAGCTGTTGTTCTTACGCTTGCGCCGTCAAAGCATGCAGACTCGAAAACGACAGTAGTTGTATCGTCCATGATGCCGCTGTACTCGCCGCCCATTACGCCTGCTACTGCAACAGGCTTGTCAGCGTCAGCGATAACGAGCATTTCGCTTGAAAGCTCTCTTTCAACGCCGTCAAGGGTGGTAATCTTTTCGCCCTGCTCAGCGTTTCTGATGTTGATAGCATTTCCGCCCACATAGCGCAGGTCAAATGCGTGCATCGGGTGACCGTATTCAAGCATTACAAAGTTTGTGATGTCGACAAAGTTGTTGATAGGACGAACGCCGCTTGCACGAAGTCTTTCACGCAGCCAGCGAGGTGACTGCTCTATCTTTACGTTCTTGACAACAGCCGCCATATATCTCGGGCAGAGCTTTGTGTTGTGTATCTTTACCTTGATAACGTCGTTGATGTCGCCGCTTACGCCCTTGTACTCGGGCTTTTTAACGTTGAGAGTTTTGCCGAATGTTGCGGCTGTCTCTCTTGCAAGACCGATAACGGACATACAATCGGGTCTGTTTGAAGTTATCTCGAACTCGACCTTTGTATCGTTGAAGCCGATAGCCTCTCTGATGTCCTTGCCGACAGTCTTGTCGCAGTCGTCACCGAGAATAAAGATGCCGTCCTCGATAGCGTACGGGAAATCGTGCACTGTCAGACCAAGCTCTGCCAGTGAGCAAAGCATACCGTTTGATGCAACGCCGCGCAGCTTGCCCTTTGTTATCTTGACCTCTTTGCCCTCGTGCAGAACGGTGGACTTGTGCTTTGCAACGGGCACGAAATCGCCTTTGTTCACGTTCTGTGCGCCTGTAACTATCTGAACGAGCTCGCTCTCACCGACATCGACCTGTGTTATCCACATATGGTCAGAGTCAGGGTGACGCTCTATCTCTTTTACCTGTCCTACGACTACATTTGAAAGGTAATCGCCCTCTTTTTCAAAGCACTCAACCTTTGAGCCTGAAAGGGTGATGCCGCTTACATATTCTTTTATTGGCATATCGCAGTCAACATAGTCTGCGAGCCATCTCATTGAAAGATCCATAATCTATTTCCTCCCTTATCAGAACTGCTCCAAGAATCTCATGTCGTTTTCGTAAAGCAGACGCATATCGTTGATGTTGTATCTGCCCATTGTTATTCTTTCAAGACCGATACCGAACGCAAAGCCGCTGTAAACCTCGGGGTCAATGCCGCATTCTTCAAGCACCTTCGGGTGAACCATGCCAGCGCCGAGAAGCTCTACCCATCCCTCCTGCTTGCACATCGAACAGCCCTCGCCGTGACAGTTGAAGCACATCATATCAACCTCGGCAGACGGCTCGGTGTATGGGAAGTGGTGAGGACGAAGTCTTATCTTTGCGTTGTCGCCGTAAAGTCTCTTCATCAGCAGCTCAAGCGTTCCCTTGAGGTCGCCCATTGTAACGCCCTTGTCGATAACGAGTCCCTCTATCTGATGAAACAGCGGTGAATGTGTTGCATCGACTGCATCGGAACGGTAAACACGTCCCGGTGAGATGATCCTAATCGGCGGTTTCATCTTTTCCATCGTTCTTATCTGAACGGAAGATGTCTGAGTTCTCAGAAGCACGCTGTCGGAAATGTAGAATGTATCCTGCGTGTCTCTTGCAGGGTGATGCGGCGGCATATTCAGAGCCTCAAAGCAATAGTGGTCTGTCTCGACCTCAGGTCCCTCGACGATGTCAAAGCCCATGCCCAGAAATACCTCCTCAACGTCCTCAAGGACTGCGTCCAGAGGGTGAGGTCTGCCTATCTTTGCTCTCTTGCCCGGCAGAGTAACGTCGAGCGTTTCGCTTTTGAGTCTTTCCTGCTCCGCGGCAGATTTAAGCTCGGTCACTCTTGCGTTGAGTGCGCTTTCGATGTCTGCTCTCACCTTGTTTGCGAGCTGACCCATCACAGGTCTTTCCTCTGCAGAGAGCTGTCCCATCTGCTTTAAGATAGCGGTTATCTCGCCTTTTTTACCAAGGTACTTTACCCTGAATTCTTCGAGAGCCTTGGTATCGCTTATTTCTTTAAGCTCGGCTTTTGCACGTTCTTCGATACTTTTGAGCTGTTCTTTCATTGCTTTTACCTCCTGATAATAATAAAAGGTCTTATCCCAAAAAGGACAAGACCCATAAGATACTTGTTATACCACCTGTTTGAAAGGAGCCAGCACTCCCCTGCCGTTAACGCCGGCGCACGTTCCTGCTTACTTTTGTTCGGCAAAACCACTCGCAAGTGAACTTCGGTGTGATGTGAAATAAGCCCGTTTCAGAAAACGGCTGACCGCTCAGGCTCTCTCTGCAATCCAGCTGACACACTTACTCTCTTGGTCACTGTGTTTAGATGTATTATTACTGTACTATGATAGCACACGCTTTGCGCTTTTTCAAGGGCTTAACGAAAATTTTACAATTAAAGCCCATGTTTGCCCAGGCTGTCCCACTTTTTATCCTCGGCGGTGTAATAGTCATCATCATCGTCGTCGATGACCTTGTACTCCTTATGGGGATAATTTATCTTCTCGTAAAGGCCGCCCACCAGCGTCAGCTTTGCCTTTGTGTCAACAAATTTGAGTGTGACGGTGTTGTCCTGCACGGGATATTCCTGCTCGTCACTGCCGTTCTCGTCAGCGGTGAACAGCTTTGGCTTTGCGCCATCTTTGAGCGTAACAACGAGGTTTCCGTGATTGTCCTGCATACTCTTTTCAATATCCGCATAGGCGATATCCGCGTGCAGATAGCGCTTTGAAAAGCCCATTCTCTGCGAATGTTCGATGTGGTCGTCATAGATCCTTGAATAGACGTTGGCATCAAACGAGAGCATATTGTACCAGTAAAGCAGACAGCCGACAGCGGCGTTTGCAAACCCGATGATGATAAGCAGTATGCGCACCAGCAGCACGCTCACAAGAAATGATATGCCGATTATGACACCCGCAAGGATAAGGTTTTTGAGCATATTGCGGCGTATCTTTGCGTGCTGGGCGAGGTCGTGGGCTGCCTTTGCCTGCTTTTCGACCCTGTTCATTTTCGGCGGATATTCGTAAACAAGCATCAGGCTCACTCCCTTACTTTTTGATGCGTCAAGGCGTTATTTCTCCGCTTTGAGCTGTTCTATCTCGTCAAGCAGGCTGATAATGTCCTGTCTTGCATTGGCTATGAAATCAATGTCCGCCTCAGTCGCACCTATCAGCTCGATATCTTCGCCCTGCGTCTGAATAAAGCTTGAACCGCACTGCATATCTCTGTCCTCGATAAATGCTTTCCAGGGACCTTTTGCCGCCTTTTCGGCTCTCTCCCTGATAGCTGACAGCTCTTTGTCACTTAGCATAGCACACCTCTAAATTCAATCAGAAGCTCTTGTTTTCGTCATTTTCTCTTATCTCGACACGTCTTATCTTGCCGCTGAACGTCTTTGGCAGTTCGTCAACGAACTCGACGATACGAGGGTACTTATAAGGTGCAGTGGACTTCTTGACGAAGTTCTGAAGCTCTTTTTTCAGCTCGTCGCTCGGCTGATAGCCGTCAGCGAGAACGATAGTCGCCTTGACAACCTTGCCTCTGATAGCATCGTCTGCGGCGGTGATAGCGCACTCCAGCACGCTCGGATGCTCCATAAGGATAGACTCTATCTCGAAAGGTCCTATGCGGTAGCCCGACGCTTTGATAAGGTCGTCCGTTCTGCCCACATACCAGTAGTAGCCGTCCTCGTCGCGGTAAGCGGTGTCGCCGGTGTGGTAAACGCCGCCTTTCCACGCACGGAAAGTCTGCTCTGCGCCTCTGTAATACTCATTGAAGATAGCAGGGTGCTTGCAGTATTCTGCGCGGATAACAATTTCGCCCGTTTCACCGTCCTTGACAGTCTCGAGGTTTTTATTTACAAGGTCAACATCGTAAAGCGGAACGGGTTTGCCCATTGAACCCGGCTTCGGCGTCATTCCAAAACTGTTGCAAAGCACAACCACTGTCTCCGTCTGACCGAATCCCTCCATAAGATTCAATCCCGTTGCCTGCTTCCACTTGTTGAAAACATCAGGGCTGAGAGCCTCGCCTGCCACGCAGGAATATTTAAGGCTTGAAAGGTCATATTTCTCAAGGCCTGCCTTGATGAAGAATCTGTACATTGTCGGCGGTGCGCAGAAGGATGTGACTTTATAATCCTGAATGACTTTGAGCACGTTCTCGGGAACGAATCTGTCAAAGTCATAGACAAACTGCGTTGCGCCGCAGGTAAGCTGACCGAACATCTTTCCCCACGCGCACTTTGCCCAGCCGCTTTCTGAAACGGTGAGATGAACAGTGCCCTCGGTGATGTGGTGCCAGTGCTTTGCGGTGAAGATGTGTGCTGCGCTGTAAGCGTGGCGGTGCATAACGAGCTTTGGATAGCCTGTCGTTCCGCTGCTGAAATATGCCAGCATATTCTCCTCGGCTCTGGTGTGTATTCTTTCAAGTTCTGTTCTGTATCTGCGTGCAGACGCCATAAGGTCTGTCCAGCCCTCGCGGGTGCCGTGAACGATGAACTTCTCCTTCATCCAGTCATACTCCTGCAAAGCCTCGTCCACGTGGTCGGGAACGTTGTCCTCGGCAGTCGCCACGATAAACTTTACTCTTGCAAGGTCAAAACGATAGACGTAGTCCTTTTTCATAAGCTGGCAGGTCGCAGGGATAAGCACTGCGCCTATCTTCATAAGCGCATAGGCGAGTATCCAGAACTCGTAGTGCCTTTTGAGCACTGCCATTACCATATCGCCCTTTTCAACGCCGTGCGCTGTGAGCATATTTGCCATGCGGCTGCTCTCCTGCGAAAGCTCTTTGTATGTGAAAATCTTTTCCTCGCCTGTTTCGCTCACCCAATGGATAGCTACTCTTTCAGGCTCGTTCTTTGCGATCTCGTCGATAACGTCATAAGCAAAGTTATAGTCATATTTAAGGTCGAGGTCAAACTTTGTGACAAAGCCGTTTTCGTCATATTCTTCCCTGACGAAGCGCTTATAGAATTCACTCATAAAACTCATTTGCAAACGTCCTCCATATTAAATTATTCCACCCATAAAGTCAAGTATAAACAGATTGAATGAATTGCACATTGAATAGCTATTACATATTTGTTAACTTAAAGTCGGAAAATGTCAGAAAAATACGTGCTCGGCAAATATTTTCACGCCCAGCGCGATAAGGACAAGACCGCCGACAACCCGCGCGCCCGCGCCGAGATGTCTGCCTGCCCTGTCGCCCAGCATAAACCCCGCAAAGCACAGCACCACCGAAACCAGCGCAATCACGGCGGAAACAGACAGAATATCAACACTTAGTGCGGCAAGCCCCACCCCGACAGAAAGTGCGTCGACCGAGGTGGCAAAGGCGCTGACGAACACCACAGCGGGTGAAAGCTCCGCCGTCTGCGCCTGCCCGCCCTTTCGGCTGTCGGCAAGCATTTTCACGCCGATAACGCCCAGCAGAACAAGGGCGAGAATGTGGTCGAAAGCCTTTATCTTTTCCGCGAACGCAGAGCCGAGAGCATAGCCCAGCGTGGTGAGCGAGCCTTGAAAAAGCCCGTAGCACAGCGCACACAGCAGCCCTGTGAGCAGCCTGCGCCTTGCGGCGCACATACCGTTTGTTATGCTCAGCGCGAAAGAGTCCATCGACAGACCTGCGCCGAGGGCAAGCATTTCCGTAAAAACCATTCTCCGACCTCCGAAATAAAAAAAGTGCAAGTACCTGATAGATACTTACACAATTTTGTACCATATTATTCGCACTTGCTTGCCAGCAATGTGCTGTACTTTGCTCTGAACTGCTCGAACGTGCCCTCGTCTATCGCTTTTCTGATGCGCTCGGTGAGGGTGTTGTAGAAATACAGATTGTGCATTACCGCAAGTCTGCCGCCCAGCTGTTCGTCTGCTTTGAACAGGTGGCGCACATACGCTCTCGAATGGTTGCGGCAGGTCGGACAGTCGCACTCGGGGTCAACAGGGCGCTCGTCAAGCTCATAGCACTTGTTCTTGATGTGGATAATGCCGTTCCAGGTGAACATCGTGCCGTGGCGCGCGTTTCGGCTCGGCATTACGCAGTCGAAAAAGTCAATGCCTCTTGCGACAGCTTCAATGATGTTTGACGGCGTGCCCACGCCCATCAGGTACCTCGGCTTGTCCTTTGGCATAAACGGCTCGACCTGCTCGATAACGTGGTACATCACGTCAGTCGGCTCGCCCACCGCAAGTCCGCCGATAGCGTAGCCGTCAAGGTCAAGTTCGCGTATCTGCTTCATATGCTCTATTCGCAGGTCGTCGTAAGTACAGCCCTGATTGATGCCAAAAAGCATCTGGTGCTTGTTTATCGTGCTGTCGAGAGAGTTGAGCCTCTGCATTTCCGCGATACAGCGTTTGAGCCAGCGTGTCGTTCTCTGACAGGAGGCTTTGGCGTAGTTGTACTCCGCAGGGTTTTCAACGCACTCGTCAAAAGCCATTGCGATAGTCGAAGCAAGGTGAGACTGAATCTGCATGCTTTCCTCCGGTCCCATAAAAATCTTTCTGCCGTCGACGTGGGAGTTGAAGAAAACGCCCTCTTCCTTTATCCTGCGCAGTTTGGCGAGGCTGAAAACCTGAAATCCGCCGCTGTCTGTGAGTATCGGCTTGTCCCAGTTCATAAACTTGTGCAGACCGCCCAGCTTGTAAATGACCTCGTCGCCCGGGCGAACGTGCAGATGATATGTGTTGCAAAGCTCGACCTGCGTTTTAAGCTCGTTTTTAAGGTCGATAGAGGAAATGCCGCCCTTTATCGCCGCGCTTGTGCCAACGTTCATAAACACAGGGGTCTGTATCGTTCCGTGAACGGTCTTGAACTCTCCGCGCCTTGCAGCGCCCTCTTGTTTGAGTAATGTGAACATAAATTCTCCTTGTGATGTAATTTACTTTTCAAAACGTCTCGCAAGCTGTGAGATATCGGGCTGGTCGCCCTCACGCTCGCCGAAAACCCACTTGATACCCAGCTCCGAGAGCTTTGAATCCTCAGGCACGCCCGAATATTCTATATTTTTCTTATCGGCTGAAACAATTGCGATCCTGCCGATGTTTGAATAAATTTCCCAGCCTATTTCCGAGGTCTGCGGAATTCTCCAGGTGTTTCCGCAGCCGCCGTTAAGCATCACACCGATAAGGTCACCGAGCGCCGCATCATCGGGAATATCAAGTTTATACGTACCGTTGTAGGCATCATCGCCTGCGCACAGGGCGCGTCGGCTGTAAAGAATTATCATAGAAATTCACCCGAGCTTTCTTTTCATTTTTCAGTCAAAGTCGTAAAATTTTGAGGTGTCTTTGGTGCGGTATTCGTGCTTTTCATAATAGCCCATAAGTCCGCCGCTTTCGGCACGCAGAGCCACCATATAAACGTCCTTGTTTTCCTTTTCGTTGTAAAAAGTGTGAACGATATTGTGTTTGTTTGACAGTATGAACCAGTCAAGCACCTTATCTATCTTTTTCCTTGACTCCTCGTTGTGACAGTCGAGCAGGCTCTTGCCGATAAGGTCAGCACCTCCCCATTTTGCGTATCTTTCACAGGCGGCATGGTTCATATAAACTATCTCGTGACCCAGCTGGCAGATAACTATCGGCGCTGTGTCAGCATCAAGCACCGCCTTGAAAAACGGAAGCAGTTTTAACAGCTTTTCCTGCTCGGCTTTTTCAGCTTCTTGCTGCTCTTTGCGCTTCCTGTCGCGCTCGTCGTTTGCATCAGCGCGCCTTTTTGCATCTGCCCAGGGCGCAAGCTCCGCATAGTTTTCATCATGTACAATATAATAGGACTGCGTGTAGTAGTCATCATCAGCCTCGAACAGACATCTTCCGCCGCTTATCAGCCCGGGCGGTTCCGCTTCGTTCTCTATGAGCCTGTCGTAGATTTCCCCGGTTATCTCATAAAGCTCGTAAAAGCCCCGTGAGCCGTGCTCGGCAGTATATAAATCTCTTTCTTCGTCATAACAGGCTTTCCAGCCGTTTCCCTTTTTAAACTGCATAACTTTTCTCCTGTCAAAGTATCGCCATACTGTCGCCGAACGAGAAGAATCTGTACTTTTCCTCAACGGCGGTCTTGTAGGCGTTCATTGTCTTGTCGTAGCCGAGGAACGCTGAAACCAGCATTATCAGTGTGCTTTCGGGCAGGTGGAAATTCGTGATAAGTCCGTCCATCACCTTGAACTCGTAGCCGGGATAGATAAAGATGCTTGTCCAGCCGTCGTCGGCAACAATTTTGCCGTCGTGGAAAGACGCAACGCTCTCAATCGTGCGGCAGGACGTCGTACCCACGGCGATAACGCGCCCGCCGTTTTTCTTTGTTTCGTTTATCATCTGCGCAGTCTTTTCGCTGAGCTCGTAATGCTCACGGTGCATCTTGTGGTCAAGGACTTTGTCCTCTTTCACAGGTCTGAACGTGCCCAAGCCGACGTGCAAAGTCACAAAGGCGATATTCACGCCCATTTTCTGAATATCTTCAAGCTGCTCTTTTGTAAAGTGCAGACCTGCAGTCGGCGCAGCAGACGAGCCAAGCTCGTTTGAGTAAACCGTCTGGTAACGCTCCTTGTCCTTGAGCTTTTCGGTTATGTAGGGCGGCAGCGGCATCTGACCTATCTGGTCGAGGGCGGCAAAGAAATTGTCCTCGCAGAAAAAGCGTGCCACCCTGTTTCCATCCTCGAGGACCTCGATTATCTCGGCAGTGAGTATACCGCCGCCGAATGAAAAGCGCGTGCCGACCTTTGCCTTTTTGCCTGGGCGGCAGAGAATTTCCCACACCATATTTTCACGCTGCTCGACAAGCAGGAACTCGATGAACGAGCCTGTGCCCTCACGCTCGCCGTAAATACGCGCGGGAAGCACTCTCGAATCGTTGAGCACCAGCAGGTCACCCTTTTTAAGATAGTCGCATAGATTATAGAAATGGTCGTGGGTAATTTCGCCAGTGAGTCTGTCGACTTTCAAAAGGCGCGAGGAGTTGCGCGGCTCAAGCGGAGTCTGCGCGATAAGCTCCTGCGGCAGGTCGTAAGCAAAATCAGAGCGTTTCATATTGTTTAAGTCTAACATTTTTATCTCTCCAAAGTCGGTTTATTTTCAACTATCCTCTAAAATATCAGAAGTTTAAAAAAACATCTCTCAACCTATTGACATCAGCGGCTTTTTCTGTTATGATATTACACAACAGATAGAGGTGCGGTTGAGATGAGTACCGCTGCTGCCAACGGGCGACCGTTAAAAATGATGTACCCGACATCATGCAGCTGCGTGAAAGGTGATACCGCCGAAGCGGACATTGGGAACGTCACGCTGGCTGTCGATCTAACAGATCACCGGTTGTCATCATAATTATGATGGAGTGCTATCGACATAAACTTATGTCAACATTCTTATTATACTGTATGATGTGCCGGTTTTCAACCGGTTTTTTTATTATTCGGTCAATTTTATGTTTTTGTGCAAAACTTTCGCAGCTGAAAGTGAGCTTTTTGGCGATAATTACGAAGTTAGGCACAGATGGGAAAGGATGTTTTCACAATGAAAAAGTACAAGGTAGGTATCATCGGCGCAACGGGTATGGTAGGACAGAGATTCTGTCTTCTGCTCGACAAGCACCCTTGGTTTGAGATCGTTCTGCTGGCAGCTTCCGCAAGAAGCGCAGGCAAGACATTCAAAGAGGCAGTTGACGGCAAGTGGAAGCTCGCTGATCCGATGCCTGAGGATCTTGCAGATCTCGTTGTTATGAACGCAACAGATGATGTTGAGAAAATCGCTTCAATGGTAGATTTCTGCTTCTGCGCAGTTGATATGAAAAAGGACGAGATCAAGGCTCTTGAGGAGAGATACGCAAAGGCTGAGTGCCCTATCGTTTCCAACAACTCCGCTCACAGATTTACTCCTGATGTTCCGATGGTTATCCCTGAGATCAACCCCGAGCACATCGAGATAATCGCTTCGCAGAGAAAGCGCCTCGGTACAAAGAGAGGCTTTATCGCTGTTAAGTCCAACTGCTCACTGCAGTCCTATGTTCCTGCACTTGCTCCTCTGATGGCTAAGTACAAGGTAACAAAGGCACTTGCCTGCACATATCAGGCAATTTCAGGCGCAGGCAGAACTTTCGAGACATTCCCTGAGATCCTCGACAACGTAATCCCTTACATCGGCGGCGAGGAAGAGAAATCCGAGAAGGAGCCAATGAAGATCTGGGGTCACATCGAGGGTGACGAGATCGTTAACGCAACCGAGCCTGCTATCACAGCTCAGTGCCTGAGAGTTCCTGTTTCTGACGGTCACACAGCAGCAGTATTCTGCTCGTTCGAGAACAAGCCATCAAAGGACGAGATCCTCGCAGCATGGAAGTCATTCGCAGGCGTTCCGCAGCAGCTCAAACTGCCAAGCGCACCAAAGCAGTTCCTCCACTATTTCGAGGAAGACGACAGACCGCAGGCTAAGCTCGACAGAAACCTCGAGGGCGGTATGGCTGTTTCAATAGGCAGACTGCGTGAGGATACTCTGTTTGATTACAAGTTCGTCTGCCTGTCACACAACACACTGCGCGGCGCAGCAGGCGGAGCAGTTCTGCTTGCAGAGCTTCTCGCAGCAAAGGGCTATTTTGACTAATATAATCTGAAATAAAAACTATACGAAAGGAGTTAATTCCTATGAAGAATACCATTTTCACAGGCGCAGGCGTTGCCATTGCGACACCGATGAACGCTGACGGCTCTATCAACTTCGACAAGCTGGGCGAGCTGATAGATTTCAACATCGACAACGGCACAGATGCAATCATCATCTGCGGTACTACCGGCGAAAGCGCTACAATGACAGACGAAGAGCACATTGAGTCTATCAGATACGCTGTTGAAAAGGTCAACCACAGGATCCCTGTTATCGCAGGCACAGGCTCTAACCACACAGAGTATGCCGTGCATCTTTCACAGGAAGCTGAGGCTCTCGGAGCTGACGCACTGCTGGTCGTTACACCTTACTACAACAAGACCTCACAGAGAGGACTTATCACACACTACACCACTATCGCAAACTCGGTAAAGATTCCGCTTATCCTTTACAACGTTCCGTCAAGAACAGGCGTGAACATTCTGCCTGAAACACTTGCAAAGCTCGCTGAAATTGACAACATCGTTGCTGTCAAGGAAGCAAGCGGCAACATCAGTCAGGTTGCAAAGATAGCTGCTCTGTGCGGCGACAAGATCGACATCTACTCGGGCAACGACGACCAGATCATCCCGATTATGTCTCTCGGCGGAAAGGGCGTTATCTCTGTTCTGTCGAACTGTATGCCTTTCGAGACTCACGAGATAGCTTCCCTGTGTCTTGAAAACAAGTACGCAGAGGCAAGAGAAAAGGCTAACAGACTGCTTGAATTCACAAATATGCTTTTCTGTGATGTTAACCCTATACCTGTTAAGGAGGCTCTCAATCTTATGGGATTTGAGGTCGGCGAATGCAGACTTCCTCTCGTAAAGATGGAGCAGGAAAAGATCGACAAGCTCAAGGCATCAATGGAGAAGATTGGTCTTATCAAGTAATAATGCAAATTGCGGACGGGATAGATGTCCCGTCCGCTTTATAATAAGCTGAATCTATTCTTGGGGGCTTTCCGGTCGCCCCAGAGCGTTCGCTGGCGAACGGTTTACCCCATTCGGGTATAAACTTAAAAATTTGATTGTATTAGCAACTAAAAAGATTAAAAAGTAAAGGAATGATAATATGATAAACATAGCTATTTGCGGTGCAAGCGGAAGAATGGGACATTTTATCGCTGACATCATCGCTTCGAGAGACGACTGCAAGACCGTTTGCGGCATCGACAAGTTCGGCGACAAGTACGCTGATTTTGAGATAGTAAGAGACGTTGCCGATATGACTGAAAAGCCTGATGTTATCATCGACTTTTCAAACCCTGCAACCCTTGACAGCCTGCTCGATTACTGCAAACTCAACTCGGTCGCACTGGTCATCGGCACAACAGGCTACTCCAAGGAAGAAATTGAAAAGATAAACACCGCTGCTTCGCAGATACCTGTTTTCTTTACTTTCAATATGTCTCTGGGCATCAACCTGCTCACCGACCTTGCAAAGAGAGCAACCGCTATCCTCGGCGGTCAGTTCGACATCGAGATAATCGAGCAGCACCACAACCAGAAGCTCGACGCACCAAGCGGAACGGCTATTATGCTTGCAAATGCTATCAACGAGGAGCTTGACAACAAGTACACCTACGTTTACGACAGACATTCCGTCCGCGCAAAGAGAACAAAGACCGAGATAGGTATGCACGCTGTCCGCGGCGGCACTATCGTCGGCACACACGAGATTATCTTCGCGGGTCGCGACGAGGTCATCACGCTCAAGCACGAGGCACATTCAAGACAGGTATTCGCTGTCGGCTCGGTCAATGCAGCTTGCTTCCTTGCAGGCAAGACCGCAGGAATGTACACAATGAACGACCTTATCAGAGAGATGTAAAACTGCAAAAGCACCGTCACAATGGCGGTGCTTTTTTGTATCCGTATTAAACTATGCGTTCAAAGTCTGCGGCGCCGTGCTTGCACAGCGGGCAGATGAAATCTTCAGGCAGGTCGTCGCCCTCGTAGATGTAGCCGCAAATCTTGCAGACCCAGCCCTTTTTGCCCTCGGTCTGCGGCTTCGGCTTGACGTTGTTCTGATAGTAGGTGTAGGTCATTGTTTCCCTGTCGCTGATGACTCTCGCCTCGGTTATCGAGCAGATAAACATTCCGTGTGAGCCGAGGTCAACGTAGTCCTCAACTTTAAGGGACATCACAGCGTTGATGTACTCGGAAAGAATAACAAGTCCGTTGTCGCTCTTGGTGGTGTTTATGCCTGCGAACTTATCAACGTTTCGTCCGCTCTGGAAGCCGAAATGCTCGAACACTCTGAACGGTGCGTCTACGCTCAGGCAGTTGACGTTGAGCACGCCCGTCTGCTTGATAACGTGGTGAGAATAGTTCGCCTTGTTTATCGTCACGGAAATCCTGTTCGGGTTGTCCGACACCTGCGCAACGGTGTTTACGATAAGTCCGTTGTCGCGCTTGCCGTCGTTCGAGGTCACCACGTAAAGACCGTAGCCTATGCGGTAAAGCGCCGTCATATCGTTCTTGTTTGCGTTGCCTGACGAGCGCGCAATGTAGTCTCTGCAAAGCTCGTCGGACAGCTTGTCAATCTGCTCGGAGTTTTCAGAATTCATAGCAGACTTTATCTTAATCTCCGTCTCTGCAAAGGTCAGGTTCTTGCAGACGGACAGCTTGTCTTTCATTATCTTAGCCGCAAGCGGTGCCCAGGTGCCGTTTTCGATAAGCGCAACCGTTCTGTTTTTGAAACCGCGCTCTGTGAGGTGGTCGATGAACGCCCTCATAAACGGATAAATTTCAGCGTTGTAGGTCGTGGTCGCCAGCACCAGCTTTGAATATCTGAATGCGTCTGCCACAGCCTTTGACATATCACAGCGCGCAAGGTCATTGACAACGACCTCAGGGCAGCCCTTTTCGCGCAGCTTCTGCGCCAGCGTTTCGGCAGCCTTTCTCGTGTTGCCGTAGACCGAGGTGTAGCAGATGACGATGCCGTCGGTCTCGATGTCATAACTCGACCAGGTGTTGTAAAGCGAGATGTACTTGCCCAGATCCTCGCTGAGCACAGGCCCGTGCAGTGGGCATATACGCTCAATTTCAAGACCTGCGGCTTTGCGCAGAACAGCCTGCACCTGTGCGCCGTACTTTCCGACAATGCCGATATAGTATCTTCTTGCCTCGTCCACCCAGTCCTGCTCGGCATCGAGCGCGCCGAACTTGCCGAAGCCGTCAGCCGAGAAAAGAATCTTATCCGTGCTGTCGTAAGTCATAATGACCTCTGGCCAGTGAACCATAGGCGCGGTGACAAAGTTGAGGGTGTGCCTGCCCAGCGCAAGCGTCGTGCCCTCGCCGACCTCAATCTTTTTGCCCTCAAAATCAACGCCGTAGAACTGCGTCATCATCACAAAAGCCTTTGCAGACGACACAACAGTTGCGTCGGGGTACTTTTTCGCAAATGCAGAAATGCTGCCCGAATGGTCAGGCTCCATATGCTGAACGACAAGATAGTCAGGGCATTTTCCGCCGAGCGTGTCCTCGAGATTGTCAAGCCACTCGTGCGTAAAGCCCGCATCGACCGTGTCCATTACTGCTATCTTTTCGTCGAGAATCACATAGCTGTTATAGCTCATTCCGTCGGGCACCTTGTACTGTCCCTCAAACAGGTCGACCTTGTGGTCATTGACTCCAACATATTTTACATCATCTGTTATCCTCATATTTTTTCTCCTCCTGTTATTTAAAGCACAACTACCCTGTTCTTGCCGTCACGCTTGCCGATATACAGCGCCTCATCTGCGCGTATGCAAAGCTTTTCCGCGTCGTCCTCGGCGGTGAGCTTTGTAACGCCGACGGTTATCGTCTGGTGACCTGCCTTGCCGAAAGCAATATCCGCAAAGCGCTGTCTGAAAGCCTCCGCAATGCGCGGTGCCCTGTCTGCATCTTCACCCGTGACGCAGACCATAAACTCCTCGCCGCCCCAGCGACCTATCGAGGCGTTTACGCCCAGCTCTGCGGCAGTCTCGGTCATAACCCTTGCAAGTCCTCTGAGCACGTCGTCGCCCTCGTCGTGACCGTAGGTGTCGTTGACCTTTTTGAAGTTGTCGATATCTATCATTATCAGCGCCGTGTCGCCCTGATCTGCGCTTTCGATAATATCCTGCTGGATCTTCATACGGTTGTAAATGCCCGTCAGACCGTCGGTGACAGCCATCGCTTCGAGCTTGCGGTTTGCCTCCTCCAGCTCGGCGGTCGAAATGTCGATAAAGTTTGCAAGCCTGCTTATCAGCGAAACCTGCTTTGAAATGTCAAAGCCTTTCATCTCGAACTCGTTGTCCTCGCCGAGAATGACGTTGCCCTCGCGGAACGCGCCGATCACCAGCGTGACGTTGTGCTGGATAAGCTCGCCGTCCTTGCGCAGAAATTCGCCCGAGGTGTAAAAACCCGAGGTCTGTGCGACCGACTGGAACGGCTTTGTTTCCGTGTCAGCCATATCGCCCCAGAAAAATCTTCTTGCGGCGCAGGAATAAATGTGTATCATCTGCGGCTGGAAACGCGCTATCTCGTAGCCGCCCGTCTGCACGATGCGCAGTATCGTTTCGGGGTCGCCGTAAGCCATTCTGACCTTGACGCCCTCCTCGATGTTCGCGGTCATAGCCAGCGAGCCGTCACTGCCGCTGCCCGTTGGCGCACGCAGAATCGTCGAGCCGCCCTTTTTGTAGATTATCGGGAACTCCAGCGAGTTCTTGAAAAAGTTCCTGTCGTTTTCAATGTTGAGGTACTTGTAGTAAACGTCAAACGCAGGCTGACCGTCCAGCTCGTAAAGCGTCTTGCCGTGGGAGCGCGTAACGGTGTGTTCAAGACCGAGGGTCTTCCAGCCTGTTATCTGCCAGGTGTTTATGAAAATGTTGTCGCCGCCGATGAACCTGAACACCACAGCGCCCGTGGTGCACGCACCGTCGCTTGAAAAAACATAAGCCTGCTGCTCGTCAAGGTCCATTGCGAAAGCGCCGCCGCCGAACACCTCCACATCGCTGCGCACCTTGCTCAGATGAGTGGTGATATCCGTCATGGACATTCCGCGGATAGTGATAAGCATCTCGACAGCTTTCACCCAGGGGTTGTTTTCCACATATTTTACGACCTCGTCGCAGACCTCTGCTGCGCTTGTCTCGCTGATGTAGCGCTGCATTACCTCAACGCGCGTGTCGGGGAACTCAAAAATCGTACAGACAATGCAGATGTTGCTGCGTGAAAGCTCGCCGAGCATAATGTTGCCGTTTGTGGTGCAGCCGCTGTAAACAGCCTCGGGTATCTCCTGCTGAATTGCCGAGCAGATAGTGTCTATCGCAGTCTTGTCCAGCACCTCGGAATATATTTCAAACGTGACCGCCGAGCTGATGTTCTGCTGACACCACTGCTTTACGCGGCGGATATCCTGCATAAGCATATCTTTATTTCGGTAATCGAACTGTATCTGTTTCATATAGTCACCTCTTTTGTCCAGCTTTTGTTTCTTAACTGTAATTATATCATATTTTATCCTGAATATCAATATATTTTTGACAAATATCAAAAAATAATAATACAAACATTTCGGGTATTGGTAAAAAAATTGACCCAAAAGCATTCACGCTCCCAGGTCAATAAATATGCTATTTAAACTCAACTGTTATGGTCTCTTTGCCGCCTTGCCCGTTGTTGAAAGTGATGTCGGCGGAATCGTCCGACCACCTGATGTCATAATTGCCTTCGTTGCGGTAACCGTCATCAGTGGTGAAACCTTTGAGTACGACCGCTTTGCCGCTTTCTTCGACCTGATAGATAGTTCCCCAACCGCCGAGCAGCCACGATTCTTCTTTGATGACCATAGTATGCTGACCATCAGTATACTCAAAGCACTTAGGGTCTGTACCGCCGAGCCAATCACCGTTGAACGTGATACATCCGAACAGCAGTATCAGAACACTTATACCCGATATTATCCACGTTCTTGCGTAAAGCCTGCCCACGTCTGCGTCTCTGCGGACACGCTCTATAATACAAACAACAGTGATAACAATGCAAGAGATAACTATTATAAAAATCAAGGCTTTCGCAATGCCCATAACGACCGTTTCTCTGAGCGCGTCAATTCTAATTCCGTTTTTTGACTCGGTGCGCGTATACTTGCCTGCAAGCCATTTCACCAGCAGGCAGCTTACGCCTGCAAACACAAGCACCAACCCAAGCTCAATAATCGGGATAAGCCTGAGAAGTTTCAGCTTTTTCTTGCTCATATCCGCATCTCCCCTGTTCTATTTCAATCCAACCGTCACGGTCTTTTTTCCGCCGTTTTCGTCGGTCAGCTCTATCTGCGACGGGCTTATCTGCCGCACGCTGTCGTACCACACCGTGCTGCCCTCTTCCCTGTCCGATTCAAACCACTGCGCCGTGACCTTGCCGCTTGCGTAGTCCTCAAATGGCGGTTTGAGCAGGTACACGATATATCCGCAGCCCACCGTCACGCAAAAGCGTTCGTCCCTGTCGATTATACAGTCCGCCGCGTCGCCGTAATGTTCACCCACGCAGGCAACACGCCTGTCGCCGTCTTTCGAGTAAAGCTCCGCCGTCTCATAATCGGCTTTGACATAGTAGTTCTCGCTCTGCGCAAGAATATTCTGCGGCATAGTATCACCCGTTTTTCTTTGGTCTTTTCAGCTTGGGCGCGGTCATTTCAAAGCTCTGCTCCAAAAGTGAGCACACCGTTTCAAACGGCACGCTGCCGTCAAGCAGAATGGTCAGCCAGTGGTTCTTGTTCATGTGGTAGCCCTTGAAAAAGCCCCGCTGCTGCGACAGAAAGTCTATCTGCAAGGTGTCGCACTTGACGTCGATAATATCAACTGTTTCGTCAGAGTCCAGCCCCAGCGCCGAGCGCTTGACTTTCATAAGTATCGCGTACCATTTCTGATTGCCCTGATGGCGCAGAACAACGTCCTCAGGGTACTTTGCCCAAAGGCTTTCGGGAGCGCTGCCGTATGTGTCCAGCGCCCATTGCAAAACACGCTCTCTCATCAGCGCTTTACGAAATACTCCTCATACCATACGAGGAATGTGTAGATAGTCCATATTTTTCTCCAGTTGTCCGAGTTTCCGCCGACGTACTCGTCATAGATAGCGTTTATCTCGGGCACGTTGAAGAACTTCTCTGCGATGTCGCTGTTAAACAGTCTGCGAACATCGGCGTTGTAATTCTCGTCAGCGAGCCATATTCTGATAGGCACAATAAAGCCCAGCTTTTTGCGGAATGCTATCTCTGCGGGCAGGACTTTTGCGGCAGCCGTTCTGAAAGCGACCTTGTTCTGCTCCTCGTTTACCTTATATTTTGACGGCAGGCGTGATGCTATATCGAACACTCTCCTGTCGGTCAGCGGCATTCTTATTTCAAGACCAGCCGCCGTGCTCATCTTGTGCACGTTGAGGTAGATGTCGCCCTCGAGCCAGATCTGAATGTCAACGTCGCTCATCTTTGTCAGCGGGTCAAGTCCCTCTGTCTCGTCGTAGATGTGCTTAACAAGATTTATCGGCAGGACATTCTCGTTGTAGTTTTTGAGAATGCGCTTTTTCTCGTCCTCTTTCATTATGTTGGTGTTGCCGACATAGAAAGTTTTGAGGTTGTCGCCGTATCTCTCGGCGTTGCGGTACATATTGTATCCGCCGAAGAACTCGTCAGCGCCCTCGCCCGAATAGCAGAGCTTGCAGTGCTGTGCGGTGGCTTTGCAGGCAATGGCAAAAACTATTGCAGATGCGTCACCAAGCGGCTGCTCCATATTGTACATAACGTAAGGCACGATGTCAAAATATTCTTTCGGCGTGATAAGACATCTCGAATTGCCTCTGCCGAGAATGTCAGCGGTCTGCTTTGCAAGACCCGACTCATCGAATCTCTCATCGTCATAACCGCAGGAATCGCTCATCTTTGCGTCGCTCATTGCGAACACATAAGACGAATCCACGCCGCCAGAAAGGAACGACTCGGCAGTTTCGTCGTCTGTCTTGACCTCTTTCATCATCTGCTGAACTGTGCTGTGAATCTCGTCAGCCCAGTCATCAAGAGACTTGTCGTTGTCGGGCTTGAACTCGGGCTTCCAATAGCGTGTTATCTCCAGCTTGCCGTTTTCAAATTCGAGATAGCAGCCCGGCATCAGCTTTTTGAGTCCCTTGAAGAAAGTGTCCTCGCCTGCAACGTAGGTCAGTGTCATATATATCTGCAGCATATCGGTATTTATCTCTTTCTTGAAACCGTCCTGTGAGATTATGTCACGGATATTCGCGCCGCAAAGCAGCCTGCCGTCGTCGGTCTGATAGTAGTAATACGGCTTTGTGCCGAAATGGTCACGCACACAGAACAGCTTGCTGCCGTCCTTTATGCAGAACGCAAACATTCCGTAAAGGTGGTCGGGCAGCTGCTTGCCCCACTTTTCATAGCCCTTTGCGATAATTGCTCTTTCGCGCTCGTCACGCGGCATGCCTGCTGGCAGACCAAGCTCTGCGCAAAGCGCCTCGTGGTTGCGGATATGTCCGATATACTCGATGATTTCTGTCATAAATAGCACCTCTTTATAAAAATAGTTCAAAACAGATTATACCACAAACGCCCCGAAAAATCAAGCGTTGTCCTTTCGCATTTTGCGACAAAAAAACGCCCTCGCAATGAGGGCGCAAACGGTTATTCTCCCATGTGAAGGCTCATATCCACATACGGCTCGGTCTTGCAGGAACTGAAGTCATCATAGTTTACGATACGGTAGAGGCAGACGAAATCATAGCCTGTCATTATCAGCTTTTCATCACCGTATCCGACCTTATACGACGGATACTCGCCCGCTTTCTGATCAAAATACAGGACGTAGGACTGCGCGGTGTCGCCCTTTACGGAAAAGACCATACACTCGGTCTTTGTGTCGGCATTGTCACGTCTGAACTGCATGGTAAATTTATTGTTCGGACCGCCCCATGCGACCTGACCTGCGTTTATATCCCACTTTTCAAGCAGCTTGTACATATCTACTATCCCGCCGTCTTTGCAGGACTCGACATCCGCCTTTATCTCGTCGTTGAAAGCAAAGGTGTTTTCAGGCTCGGTCTGCACTATGGTCTTTGTAGTCTCGGAAGCAGACGTAACAGTGTCCGAGGCAGTGGTGGTCGTCGGCTCTGTTGTTGACTCGGTGGTGCCGGTGGTTTCGGTCGCAGAGCTTGTTCCCTCGCTGCTCTCGGCGGCAGATGATGAACTGCTTGAGCTGCTTGCGCCCTTTGTGTCCGACGAGCCGGTGTCCTCTGTGCAGGCTGTAACGCAAAGCGCGATAACCGCTGCCAGCAAGGCTGCCGCAAATCTGTGTTTTTTCATAATACACACCTCCTGATGTTTTAAAATATGATAGCATAGTTTCAAGCCTGTGTCAACCGCCGCAAACGGCTGATTTTTCAATAAAGGTTGATTTTCCCCTGCAATGATGTTATAATGTACTATATATGAATTATAGGGAGGAAACAGATTTGAAAAAACAACCTATCGCCGCTGCGGACGTGCAAAGGCTCGAACCGTCTGCCGACATCGGACTGACCGCCGAGCAGGTTCAGCAGCGCATCGCCGCAGGGCTTGCAAACACGCCTGTCAAGCCGCCGTCAAAATCAATAGGTGCGATAATCGCAAGCAACGTTTTCACCTACTTCAACTTTATCTTCGTTGCGATCGCAGTGCTTTTGCTTGTCAACGGCTGCTACAAGGATCTGACCTTTATGCCGGTCATCATCATCAACACGCTCATCGGTATCGTTCAGGAGACACGTTCCAAAAAGCTGCTGGACAAAATGTCGATGCTCAACTCGCCGACAACCAGGGTCGTGCGTGACGGCAAGGAGGAAAAGATCAAATCAGACCTGCTCGTTGCTGACGACATCGTGATTTTCAAGGCGGGCGACCAGATACCCGCAGATGCTGTAGTCGTTGAGGGCAAGGCATCTGTCAACGAGGCGCTGCTGACGGGCGAGGCTGACGAGATAGTCAAGGAAAACGGCGCCGAGCTTATGAGCGGAAGCTACATAGTTTCAGGCTCCTGCAAGGCAAGGCTCACAAAAGTCGGCGCAGAGTCCTACATCTCCCAGCTGACCATTCAGGCAAAGAAAGTCAAAAAGGGCGAGCAGTCGGAAATGATACGCTCGCTCAACAAGATAGTAAAATTCGCAGGCTTTATCATCATTCCGATAGGCGCCGCGCTGTTTTACAACTCCTACGTTATCAAAGAAATTGACTACACACAGAGCATCAGAACGACAGTCGCTTCCGTTATCGGAATGATACCCGAGGGTCTGTTCCTGCTGGCGAGCGTGACGCTTGCGATAAGCGCAATGAGGCTTGCACGGCAGAAAGTCCTCGTGCACAATATGAAATGTATCGAAACGCTGGCGCGAACCGACGTGCTCTGCGTCGACAAGACGGGAACTATCACCGAGAACACGATGCAGGTCACAGGCTTGCGTGCCATAGGCGACGTCAGCGAGGACGAGCTGTTTGCACTGCTGAGCGACTTTGCCGCCGAGCAGTCAGCCGACAATATCACAATGGCTGCCCTCAAAAAGTATTTCACAAAGCCGACCGCCGCAAAGATTGTATCCCACACAGATTTTTCTTCCGAGTTCAAATATTCCAGCGTGACCTTTGAAAAGGCTGCCTACGTTCTCGGCGCGCCCGAATGGGTAATGCGCGACAAGTACGAGCAGTACCGCGAAAAGATAGAGCTTGACAGCCGAAAGGGCTACCGTGTGCTTGCCTTTGCAAAATATGACGGCAAACCCGACGGCAAGGCGCTCACGGGTGAATGTGAGCCTGTTGCGCTGGTGCTTATAACAAACCCTGTGCGTGAGACTGCTCCCGCAACATTCAAGTTCTTTGCCGACGAGGGCGTTGAGGTCAAGGTCATTTCGGGCGACAACCCGATAACCGTTTCCGAGGTCGCAAAGCAGGCTGGCATCGCCAACGCAGAGCACTACGTTGACGCGTCCACCCTCACCACCGACGAGGCTATCTACGCCGCAATGAAAAACTACACCGTGTTCGGCAGAGTTACGCCCGACCAGAAAAGAAAGTTCGTCAGAGCGCTGCAATCACAGGATAAAGTCGTTGCAATGACAGGCGACGGCGTAAACGACATTCTCGCGCTCAAAGACGCAGACTGCTCTATCGCAATGGCATCGGGCAGCGACGCCGCAGTTCAGGCTGCACAGCTCGTCCTGCTCGACTCTGATTTTGCTCACATGACCGACGTGGTTATGGAGGGCAGACAGGTCGTCAACAACCTCGAACGCTCGGGAAGCCTGTTCCTCGTAAAGAACATCTTCTCCATTCTGCTTTCGATAATCACCATTCTGTTCGGCTTCGTTTACCCGCTGACACCGCCGCAGATAACGCTTATCGGCGCATTCACAATTGGTATGCCCGCGTTCCTGCTTTCACAGGTGCCCGACCACTTCCTTATCAAAGGTCACTTTATGCGCAACGTTCTCGTCAAGGCGCTCCCCGGCGGCGTGACAGACGTCCTCGTCGTCGTTATAGCGGTAATCTTCGGACGAATATTTGAAGTATCACAAGGCGAGATAGCCACGGCATCAACAATCCTGCTTTCAGTCGTCGGAATAATGGTTCTGCGAATGATAAGCAAGCCGATGTCCATTTACAAATGGGGAATCCTCGCGCTGAGCACCGTCGGCATAATCCTCGCATTCACGCTGTTCGGCTGGTTCTTCGGAACGACCTCGCTTTCAACAAAGAGCATTCTGCTCTGCATAAACTTTGGTATAATGGCAGACACATTCCTGCGCTTCTTCGGCTTCCTCATCAGAGGCGCCGAACGGCTGACCCACAAGATAAGCACAGGCAAGGAAGGCAGCGAAGATAAGGAGACGGCAGTATGAACGCGATAGAGCAAAGACGCAGCATAAGAAAATACAAAAGCGACCCTGTTTCGCAGGAATTGATAACAGAACTTGTGCAGGCGGCAAGGCTTGCACCCTCGGCAAAGAACAGACAGCCCTGGAAATTCATCGTGTTCACAGGCGAGCAGAAAGACAAGCTGCTTGACACAATGCAGACAGGCATTGAAAACACCGAAAAAGTGCTTTTGCAGACGGGTGACGCAAGCGGAATCCCCGACGCAAAGAACACCCTGCGCATAATGCGCCAGGCGCCTGTCATCATAATCGTGATGAACCCTGACGGCTCCTCGCCCTACCAGCCTGCAACGGCAGACGTGCGCACAACAGAAATTTGCGACACGCTGTCCATCGGCGCGGCTGTGCAGAACCTGCTGCTCGCGGCACAGGAAAAAGGGCTGGGCACTCTGTGGATAGCAAACACCCTCTACGCCTATGACGAGCTTTGCGAGTTTATTGGCGAAAAGGGACAGCTTGCAGGTGCGGTCGCCCTCGGCTACCCCGACGAAGCGCCAAATCCAAGACCCCGCAAGCCGCTTGAAAATATCCTCGAGTTCCGCTGAAAAACCTATCAGACCTCTCCCACACAGGAGAGGTCTTTTTTTGCGCCTGTGTCAAAAAAACTTATCAAATGACCGATTCTACAAACCGCGCCGCCCTGATTTGTAAAGGTTGCCGATTTGCAGCGGGTTTGATTGACATTGGCTTTGCGCGGGGATATAATCAAGTTAACAACCAAGCCTTTAAAGGAAGTGATTTTATGAAAAAACGGATAGCTTCACTGCTCACGGCAGTCGCTCTGCTGGCGGCGAACACATTATCCAGCAGTCTGCCGAACATTTTCAGCACCGATAACATCAGCATCACCGCGCAGGCTGCCGACACGGTCATCTACGACGGCGATACGATGAGCGAATTTGCCCAGAGAACTGCGCAGAGCGTTTCCGAAAAGTACGCCCAGGCGTTAACCGCAGGCAGCACCTACGAAAACGGCAAGCCCGAAACATACTACTCCGTTCAGCCGTCGCTGACAAACCCCTATCATCAGGGCGTGCTCTCAACCGACACGCTTGCAAGAGTGCAGGGACTCGTCGACTTTTACAGGTGGCTCGCAGGCTGCAAACCGCTCACCGTGAAAAGCACGCAGAACGCAGAACTGCAGTATCAGACGCTCGACCGAAACTTTGAATTCGGCAGTGACATAAGCGATTCGAGCAAGCCTGCCGATATGCCGAAAACGCTCTGGGACAAAGGCAAAGGGTGCAGTTTCAGTATGCTGGTCAAAGGTCCGTCGCCGCAGGAAGTTATCCTCGGCTTTGTCAACGAGGGCTACTACCCAAGCTCGCAGTACTGGTCGGGCGTCTCCCACAGAAGCACCCTGCTTGACACCCGTCTCAGCGGCGTGCAGTTCGGTTACTGCGGAAAGGTCACGGCTGTCCGGTGCAATTACGATTACAGCGCAAGCTCCGACAAACCGTTCTACGCGTTCCCGTCACCAGGCTATGTGCCAAGCGACTGCATACGCCCGTACAGCTCCGCGTGGTCTGTCAGCCTCGACACCTCAAAGGTCAAAATCACAGACACCTCAAAGGTCACAATTACCGTGACCAACACGGCGACAGGCAGCAGCTATCAGTGTACCAATGAAAACAGCAAGGCAAAGGTCTACACAAACAGCCTTTCGTTTGTTCAGCCAACCGACTATGACACCACGACCAACAAGTACACGAGCAGCTACAAGGTCACGATAACAGGGCTTACAGACACCGCCGCAGGCAAGCCCGCGCAGATTCAGTACACGGTCAAATTCATCGACCACAAGCAGTATGCGGCGGGCGACATCACCCACGCAGGCTTTGAGTTTTCAAACGTCGTTTACTACAAACCAGTCTGGTCTGACGCCGCCAGCCTTGCAAAGCTGGGCGCAGCGCTTCCGCAGGAAATAACCATCACCAATGTGTTCGGCGCGCAGGCAAAGATTCAGACCGACGGCAGCTGGAAATATGACGAAGCGAAAAGCTGCTGGTACAACAGCGCCGTGAACGCGCAGCTTCCACAGCTGTTCACCGACTCCAAGGGCGTGCTCAAACGCATTGAAATTAATGCTATCGGCAAGGACACCGAATTCTACAAATACAACGAGATTTCCGTCACGCCGCAAAGCACCACCTGCGGCAGCACCGTTCAGTTTTACGTGCAGCTGACGATTCTCTACTACGACAGGTCTATCCTCTGCCAGCTCGCCAAGGACGCAAACGGCGAATACTACTGCAGAAAGACCTACGAAAAAAAGCTCAACGACCTGCAGCACTACTACGATATTGACGTTACCGCCGAGGACAGCGGCGAGTACATCTCGTTCTACTTCCGCACGGGCAGCAGCTACGACACAGCATATGCAAGCAACGGCTCTGCACCGCTCACCGTTACCCACAAATACTCCTCAAAGGTCATCTCCCAGCCAAGCTGCACAGGCAAGGGCAAAGTGCAGTACACCTGCGCCTGCGGTCACAGCTACACCGACGAGGCGCAGCCCACAGGTCACGATTGGGAAATCAAGTCGTGCGACTGGGTGAAAAACGGCGACACTTACGACTGCACCGTCAACGCGGTCTGCAAAAACAACAGCAGCCACACGCTGAATGAAACCGCGACTGCCGCTTACAGCGTCACAAAGCAGCCTACCTGCACCGAAAAAGGCGCGGGAACTTTCACGGCAACCTTCAAAGATCCCAATCTCAAACCGCAGACAAAAACCGTCGAGATAGCTGCAACAAGTCACAGCTGGGGCGACTGGCAGACCTCTGGCTTTGACGTGAAAAAGGGCACCCGCCTGCTTTCGCGCACCTGCAGCAAGTGCGGCGGAAAAGAGACAAAGCCCGTAAAAAACGAAGTCACTCGCCTTGCGGGCAGCAACAGATACTCAACGGCGGCGGTCATTTCAAACAGCTCGTTTGATTCGGCAAAAACGGTCATTCTCGCAAGCGGCGGAGACTTTGCTGACGCCCTTGCAGGCGTGCCGCTGGCGATGACCCAAAACGCGCCGATACTCCTTACCACGCCGAACAAGCTGTCACCTGACGCGCTGGCGGAAATAAAACGCCTTGGCGCAGAAAAGGTCATTATCCTCGGCGGCAGCGGCGCGATAAGCACAGATGTCGAAAAAGCCCTCACAACAGAGGGACTTGCCACCGAGCGTCTCGCTGGCACGACTCGTTTCGGCACGGCGACCGCCATCGCACAAAGCCTTTGCGAAAACCCGACGGACGTTTTCTTCGTTTACGCGTTCAACTATGCGGACGCCCTCTCGGTCAGCACAGCGGCGGCGCTCAGAAACGCCCCGATAATCTACCTGAGAACAAGCGGCGCGCTTGACGCCGACACCCAAGCCTACCTCGCTAAACTGAAAGAAAAGGGCTGCGTGAAAAATGCCTACGTCATCGGCGGCGAGGGCGTTATCTCAAAGGCTATGCTGAGCACCGCTGCCAACGCGCTCGGCGTTGCGCCGACAAGGCTTGCGGGCAGCGACCGATACGAGACCTGCACCGCTGTCAACAACGCTTTCAGCGCACAGCTTGACGGCTCGATGATCTGCATTGCAACGGGCTGCGACTTCCCCGACGCACTCGCAGGCGGCGTCTACGCAGCACTCAACCGCGCACCGCTTTTCCTCGAAAACAGCAAGCAAAAAACGCTGAAATTATCACAGCCGCAAAGCGAATATCTCAAAGCAAAAAAACCGCTCAAAATCAGCATTTTCGGCGGCGAGGGCGCAGTCCCTGACAGCCACGCCCAAATCATCGCCGACAACTGCGTATAACAAAACAAGCAGCGCACCCGAACAAGCAGGATGCGCTGTTTTTCATCTTATCCTTTCGATTGTACCCCTGTCCATTTCGTGCACCGTCTCGCACAGCACCGAAATATCCTCAGCGGAGTGCGAGCATATAAGTATCGTCTTGCCCTGCTGCTTGTAGGACAGCAGATACTCGCGCATTTCCTTGACACCGTCCTTGTCAAGCCCGTTGAACGGCTCGTCGAGAATGAGTATTTTAGGGTTTTCCATTATCGCCTGTGCAAGTCCGAGCCGCTGCCGCATACCGAGGGAATACTTTTTAACGTGCCGTTTTAAGTCGGGGTCAAGCCCGACTTTTTTCATTGCCTCACGCACCTGTTCCCTGCCGATTTTGTTATTCAAGCCAGCCAGCAGTTTTAGGTTTTTGTATCCCGAATAGTACGGGATAAACCCGGGCGTTTCAATGATGATTCCCATATCCTTAGGAAAGTCAACATCTTTTCCCACGCGCTTTCCGTCAACGATTATCTCGCCCTGCGTGACCTTTATAAACCCGCAGATGCATTTCATCAGCATTGTCTTTCCCGAGCCATTTCGCCCGATAAGCCCGTGTATCCTACCTTCCTCAAATTCGACATTGATGTCTTTGAGTATCTGCGTTTTGCCAATAGTCAAGCCTACTTTTGTGACAGAAATGATGTTATCCATTTTGCTCTCCTTTCAACCACGGTTGCTGACATATCTGACCTCACCTGTGACGGCATTGACCGCTGCATAGACCTCCGCCCACCAATCCGTCTCAAAGTGTATCACCCAGTAGGGCGTGAGAGTGACGGTGTCTCCCTGTTTGAGATCCACACTGCCCTGCTCGCTTGCGCTTACGGTCGGCACGAGCACAAGCTCTTCAAAGCGTGCGGTGTGATCAAGGTGCGGTGCAAGTGCCTTGCTCGCAGTTTCAAAGGCGTACTCTGCGGTGACAAGCTCGGGCAGCTTTTCGGCTGAACTGATGTTAAAATTCAGCGAGTTATTTATCTGCACGACGTCGCCCTTTGCGTTGATAGCCGCAACCGGTCCGGAATATACAGGCATGGTATCGAACTGCCCGTGCCGTGATATTGTGTCGAACACGGGAACACCGTTTACCATCTGCCTGCAATGCACAAACGCCAGAGTTTCGCCGCTTTGCTCTGTCACTGTCGAGACAGAATAAAGCTGGTGATCAAACTTGCAGTCAACTTTGGAGCGCTCATTGACAGGCGTAAAAAGCAATGCGAGCGTTTCAGCGGTTTTGTGCTGAGCATCACGCAGGTCAATGCTCGCCGTGCCAAGCGGCAGCGTATCGGATGTGACGGGCATCAGCAGATTTCTCGTCTCGTTTACGGGACTGCTGCTGCCATAGACAGCCTTGTTCATATACTCGTTGTCAACGATAGACACGCAGCCGTTTGATGAAACAAAACCCGTGCTTTTTCCGTTGGTGTATTCGTACGATCTGACACCTGTGTTTTCATCGGTGTGCAGCTGTTTTTTATTATCGTAATAGCCCTGCTTATCGTCAGGCAGAAACAATGAGAACAGCTGATCGGCATACTTGTCATAATCGCTTGGCACGACCGCCTGATAACTCATCGGATAGGCATTTGCGATGACCCTGAAATCAGGGTCTATCTTCAGATTGTCGTAGCTGCCTGCAAGGATAATGCTTTTGCTTTCGGAGGCGCTCGATGCAAAATCCTTCTCGGTCATCGTCCTGCTAAGCTGCTTTTTCTCCGCCGCAGAGGACTGCACCTGCGAGCTGTCCACACTGCTCTCCGCCGCACTGCTGCTCTTTACATTCTCAGGCGTCTTTGCACACCCTGCCAGCATCACCGCCGCAAGAATTATTGAAATCGTCTTTTTCATTTTCACCACTCCACTATCACGCCGTCAAAATCAAAGCTAATCTCACCAGTCTGCGCGTCAACAAAGATGTATTTCAGCTTTGTGGGCGCCTTATCTTTGTTCTCCCTGTCATCAACCAGAAGCTCCCATATAATGTGCGACGAAAACCTCTTGCCCGCATAGTCGAACGACTTGTAAGGGTCGTCAGGCGAATAGACAGGCTCAATTGTGTATTTCAAAGCTATGCTGCGCAGATTTATCTCGTTGTACGCCGTGAACTTGTCCCTGCACAGTTCAAGAACGCTTTGCAGCGAAAGCAGCTGCAAGACTTTGCCTTTCACATTTGGAATTATAATTCCCGTGCCATTCGTAAACGAGCTGACATCTGCGCGCCTGTGGATAGTAAGCTGAATCCTGCTGACAATGTACTGCGCTTTTTGATAATCGTCCTTGCTCTGAATGATAGCCATATCGTCAAGCGGCACACCGCCAAACAGCTTCTGCACGCCGACCGAAAAGCAGTATTCCTGTCCCCGCTTTTTCACCGCAACGCTTTTCACCCAAAACGTCACATCAGGCTCAAAAACCGAGTAGTTTTCTTTGAGCCACCTGTTTGCAAAATCAACCGTTTCGCTGATGCTGTAATCGCCGTCGGCAAGGCGGTATTTGTCGCCAGACCGTTCACCGCTGCCCGTATCATACACCCTGACCGTCTCCGCCTGTGATGCGTAAGGGTCGTCAAAGCAGTCGGGCTTGATAAAAGTGATAAAGCCATTGTCGCCAACGCAGCCGTAAACCTTGCGGCTCTCATTTCTGAAAGAGCAGGTCGTCATACCGCCGTATTCAGATGTGTCTGTCTGCTTTGTCACGCTCTCGCCGCGCCAGAAATCCTTGCCGAGCAGGCTGTCAAACACCATCTCGTAACCACTTTCAAACCCGCTTGCCTGCGTGAATTCCACCTCGTTAACCTCTGACGGCAGGCTCAGCTTCACACTGCCGACATTGAACTGAGCATAGTCATTTTTGAGCGCCTGTTCCCCTGCACTTTGCAGGTCGCTGGGCGGAATCATTTCAGTAGCGACCTCGTTTCCGCTGTTCTCGCGGTGCACCCTGCTTTTAACATTCTCAGGCGTCTTTGCGCACCCTGCCAGCATCACCGCCGCGAGAATTATTGAAATCGCCTTTTTCATCTGAACTCTCTCCCTTTATTGTCCGCGGCTCTCATAGCAGAAGCACTCACCGCTTATTATATCGACATACACGAACAATCTTGATGCCGAAGCTGCAGGGTTTGCGGAAAACTTCCACGTCGGGCGGCATTTATACTCCTTAGTCTCGCCGCTTTCGTCTTTAATTATCTGCTTAGTGTAAACAAGCTCTGCTCGGTATATTTTAAGCCTTACCTGCTGTGAAAACTTTTCGTCTGCTATTTTCAGCGCCTGCTTTAACGTGAGCCGCTTGTCTGTTTCGCTGCAATCAATTACATCATATCCACAAGGGTTTGCAAGGATACTGTCAATTGAATCCGATGACATCATAAACGCCGCCGCGGGCATATTGTCGTACTCTTTGCCGTTGGTGTAGCTGCCAAAGCGCATAATGCCTGCCGTTTTCATTTCGTGCGCATCAAGCGGCACTCCCTCGTACTCACCACTAACCACAAACGACAACCCCTGCTGACCTTTCATATCAACTACAAGAACCTGCGGGATAACGGGTTTTATCTGCGACTCGCCGCAAAGCTCACGGACATAGCCGAGTGCCTTTTGCTTTGCCTGCGTTATACTTATCTCGCCGTCAGAAAGCGTTACTTTATCATCTGAATCTGTAAAATATTTCGCTGTGATGTCACAGTACCAAGTCGGCTGTGACACGCTGATACTGCTTTGCTCTGTCCCTATGCCCTTTTGCCTTAAATACTCAAACGCGCGACCTGTGTTGAGAAAATCGAGCTGACCGTTTCGCACCACCAGATAGACTTTCAGATTGTCAATAAAAATCTCGTCAACTTTGACCTTTTCCGATATTATATCGTTTTTATAGTCGCTTACCACAGGGTAATTCTGCGGGTACTCCTTTTCAGTATCCATTAGCTCATAGCCCATAAAACGCTTCTCATTTTCAGCGTCCATACCTTTCATTCGCTCGGCGCAGTACTTTTCATAATAGCTGTCAAACACCTTGAGCGCCTCTACCTGCGGCAGCTTTTTCGGCATGAGAGTGAACGTGTAAAGCGCGTCAGTTTCAGGCTGTTTTATCAGCAGGTCATCGGCGTAGGTTATCGCACCCTCGGTGTAAAGCTCCGCGCGGCTTTCCGCCTGAGAGCTTTGCGCGTTTTTAACATTCTCAGGCGTCTTTGCGCACCCTGTCAGCAAAACCGCTGCGAGAATAATTGAAATCGTCTTTCGCATTTTATCACCTCAGCTTGCTATCTCCGACACGTTGTCGTAGTTGAATCTGCCTATCATTATGTAGCAGAAAATAATCAGCACCAGCACAAACGTCACAAGGTAGGTCACCGAGAAAGCTATCGACACCTCGGGCACTCTGAAATACTTGGTGAAATGCAGCCATATTATGCTGTTCGCCATCGGCATTGTCCACATCAGCGACGTCTTTATCGAGCAAAACGCCGTGCCCAGTGCGATGACCGCACCGCAGGACACAAACCCCAGCGTCTTGTGCTTGATAAGCGACAGCGCCAGCAGTATCAGCCCGATTATCATCAGGTATGCAAACACCAGCAGATAGCTTTTTACCGCCGCCTCAAAAACGGTCAGCTGGTTGTAAAGATTTTCAGGGACAAGCTGCACGCCGAAATTCATTGCCTGCTCGGGAAAAACATTCTTGAAATTAGTCACCACATTGCTCCACCCGTTGTACCAGAATCCGCGGGTCAGCATCGGCACTACCGACCCGACAAAGATAACCGCGAGGTAGCTCGCCGCCATCATAACCAGCTTGATTATCTGCCCCGTCAGCCAATTCCTGCGCCCGATGCGCATTATGTAAAACACCGTGTTGTTGTCAATCTTCGGAAAGTCCGCAATAAGCGTCATAAACACCAGCGGAATTATCATCAGCACTGCGCCCGAGTTTGCAACGGCGATAAACGGCTCGAGCATATTCAGCGGCTCGTCCATTTTCTCGGCGTTTTGCAAAAGCGGCTGTATCGCAAAGTTGTAAATGAAAATCAGCAGCACGCCGAGTATCACCATTCGCGCGTCGCACACCCATTTGATGTACTCGGTCTTGGCGCAGGAAAAGCACTGCCGCAAATTGAAATTCTTCATACTGCACCTCCCTAAGTTCCCTTGTCGCGAGTGTGGCTCATCACCACGACAAACCCCGCAAGGAACACCAGCACAAACGCCGTGTTGAACGCAATGCTCGTCACCGCAACGGTCGAACGCTGGTCGAACATATTCTGCGCCGAGCTTGGATAGAACGGCGTGATGAACTCCAGCGCACCGCTGTCCATTTCCTCCAATGCGCTGCTCGTCAGCTTTGAAATCACCGTCTCCCAAACGTATGTGAACATAAACGGAATGCAGGTGATGATGTAAGGATTCTTGCAGAACGAGCTTAGAAAAAACGCAGGCATAGTCGCAATTGCGCCGTTGAGGAAGTTTGAGAACAGGTATCTGAAATTGAGCACCAACTCGCTTTGCTGCTGCGCTAAGCCACCGTAAATTTCAATGTCCATATTGTATGACGACATCGGCGGGAACAGCAGGTGCATCGCACACATAAACAGCGAAATGCCGATAAGCACCGCAATCCCGCCGCTCAAAAAGCAGGAGACGAACTTTGAAAAATAGTAGCGCATCTTGCCTGTGCGTGCGATGACAAAGCGGATATTGCCGTTGTTGCGCTCGGTGCAGAAAGCGACCATAAACGGAAAGGCAACGATTATCGGCAGAAACAGCGTCAGATAGCCGCTCATTCCGAGCCGCGCAAGACTGCTTGCCGCAAATTCCGAGTGGCTCTCAATAAACTGCCTGTCCATCGAAAACAGCGCCTCGAAAATGCTGTACGTCTTGCCCGTGTTGTAATCCACATACGCAGGTGCAGTAAAGCACAGCAGGAACGTCAGCCCGACTGCGCCGACAAAACCGATGTTCACAAAGGTCTTGTTAAGGTCAACTCTCAATGTCTTTATATAACTCATTTTGTCTCCTCGTTAATATACAGTCCCGCAGTCTATATAGTTTATCATTTCACCTGTTTGCGCGTTAACAAGAATATAGTCATAAAGCATTGTTGTTTGTATTCCATACTCATTTACGTTCAAGGGCTTTTGTACATAGAATACCCATACAGGGTAACAATTGAATTCCATATTCGGTTTTTCTGAAGGGTGCATCAATATGCTTTGCTGCTCTTTTGAAAGGCTATTAAAATCTCCGCTATTTTGAGCCAAAGCCTTAACCTTTTCATATTCCGAAGCATCATATTCATTATAATACATAAGTTTAATATCAGTTATGTTAAGTTTAATTTGCTCAGCAAGTTTATTATGCAGTATTTCAAGAGCTGTTGTTACAGGGATTACCTTGTCGGTTATTCTTTCTGAGCTTTCAACAGCTTCAAATCCGAAAGGCGCGTCCACCATAACTATCTTATCTCTGCCCGAAACAGTGCACTCATAATACATGGATTTTGTATGCGTTGATGACGGATAGTTTCCAACGAACAGGTCTGTCATAATAGTATCCTTATACACTTTCTGAATAGTCATATTAAGGATATGTTTATCCAATTTATTCTTACAATCCTTGACAATTCCGACTCTGTATTCAAAGTTACTGTTAATACTACTATAAAGTTTGTTTATATATTTCTCTGCATACTCTTTAGCCTCATCACAGCTGTATGAACTGCCATCACTCATCTTTAATCTTTGATTGTCACTCTCATTTCTATTATAGAACACTTGTTTGCAGCAAGAGTACTCATCAAAGCCATCATACTGATTTTCATAATAAACAAACCCTCCTTTTCCAACACTTAGCGACGTATTATATGTTCCATCTTCTGAGTTAAAGCCGTTAGGATCAATATAGTACGCTGCCTGCGTGACTGACGTGTTATCATAGAAAAATCCACTTATCTTATCATCAGGCGAAGCATGCTTCAGCTTCCCAACATCACTTACTCCACTTTCTTTTTCAAAATCTCTTCCAAAACAAAGCTTAAAGATTTCTGGAAATTTCATTTGAGCATTATCTATTTGTTTGAGTTTAAAGCTGTACAGTTCGCTCGGAGTGATTATTTTAATTTTTTCCGATAAAATGAAATTCTTGTCATACTTCTTTTGCTTAACAAATTCTGCAAGTTTTTCATTGTACAATTCGAGATTCGAAACATCAACTTTATCGACAACTGCGTCATCAATGCTTTCTGAGCTGTTTGTTGAATTATCCGTTTGTTCCATACTGGATGAACTGTCACTTTGTTCAAAACTCGAACTATACTTTTCTTTAACTTCCTTAGGGGTCTGCTGACAGGCTGTTAACACGACCGCCGCAAGAATTATCGAAAATAGCTTTTTCATATTATCGCCTCCACACTATATACGTTTCTGTTTTAAAGAATTTCATTTTTACCTCTCGCTTAATGTGATGAACCACGGTCAATAAAATCCACGGACTCGCCTGTCAGGGCGTTTACAAATATATAATCATACAGGCGTGTGGACTGAAGCTCATCTTTGGTTTCCGGCGTTGCTGTGGATCTTGGCACATAAAACGCCCATACGGGATAACAAGTGTATTCTCTGCCGCTCACCCAATAAGGATACAAAAGCTCAAGCTGTTCATCCATAGAGAGTTCTGTCGGCTTTGCGCCATCTTCAAGCTTGCCGTTTGCTTTGATATTGCCCGAACCGTCATATTCATTGTAATACATCAGCTTGACCTCTGATATTTCAAGCTTTATTTCCGGCGCAAGCTTTTTTTCAACATTTCTTAAAGCTGCGGTAACTGGAATAACTTTGTCTGTTATCTTTTCACACTGCTGTACTTTTTCAAAAGCATATGGTGAATCTGCCATAACAACATTCTCTTTGCCTGACATATTACAGTAGTATGCCATTGGTTTGGTGTATTTTGAATCTGTATATTCATCTACATAAAAGTCAGTCATAGGAACACCCTTATATGTTTTTCTCAAAGCCATTTCAAACACATAACCGCCCTGCGGCATTCTGGCAGCCTTGATAAGCGATACTGTATAATTGAATTCGTCGTTTTCTATTGCAAACAATTCGTTTATATACTTTTCGGCATACACCTTTGCTTCATCGGGCGAACACCGAGTACCGTCGTACATATCATACTTTTTATCCGAGTGTTCTCCTTCATCATAGTTTATAATATCCGTCAGCTCGTTCCAGAGATAGTCTCCGCTCTTGGTAAAGTATATAAATCCTGTCTTTCCTACCGTAAGGTGATCGTCACCTATCTTGCGCTCATCTGAAAAAGTCCCGGGATCGTCATACATCACATAATCAATGACCGATGTGACCTTTTTGAATCCGGGCACAAGATGATCTGTGTCAACAACAGAGAGCTTATTCACATCATTAGTGCCGCTGTCTTTTTCAAAATCACTGTTAAAGCAATATTTATAGATCTGTGGGAATAGTTCGCAGCAACCGTCGACCTGTCTGAGCTTTATATTATACAACTCACCAACGCTGTTTACTTTCAAGCCCTCTTTAAGTTTGAATTTCTTATCCCAGCCTTTTTGATCTATGTATTCCCCGAGCTTTTCGCTGTAATCATCAAGCTGTGAAATGTCTGCTCTCTCGGCAGTCAGGTCAAGGTCAGTTTCTAAGACACTATCCTTTTGATTTGAACCTTGTTTGTTTTTTACGTTCTGCGGCACCTGCTGACAGGCGGTGAGCAGGACTGCGGTGATAAGTATTGCTAACAGTTTTTTCATAGCAATTCTTGATCTCAAAACGCCCACCTCTTTTCTCGTTCAATAGAAATAACGCCGCACGGCGCAAAAACATGGCTGATGCGCTGCGATTCGTATGCTTGCACAAAGTTTTGCCACTGCTTTTGTACAACTTTTCTCTGCACTGCGCTGGCGGACAAATAAACATTTCGGCTTTTGATAATATGGCAGATGCAAAAATGATTTGTATATCTGCACAGGAAAGCACTCTTGAAATTGTGCAGATTTTCAGGCGGCTCTGTGCGGCAAAGATACGATACAGTTTGAAATAATGCGAGATTATGGTATAATAGAAGCAACGAACATTACGGGGTGGAAAGATGCTGGTCCTATATCTTCAGATGCTTGATGAGCCGCAGCAAAAAGCGAGCTTTGAGCAATTCTATCGCAAATACAGACAAGCCATGTTTGCGGTGGCGTTCGGTATCCTGCATAACAAGCAGGACGCTGAGGACGCCGTTTCGCAGGCTTTTTTCAGCATTGCAAAAAGCTTTGAAAAAATATCTCATCTTGACTGCCATGAAATGAAAGCCTACGCTGTTATAGTTTGCAGGAACAAATCACTCAACATTTACAAACAGAACAAGCGCCGCACCGAGCAGACCGTTCCGCTTGACAGCGAGCTTTTGCAGGAAAGCGAGTTTGATCCACAGGAATTTTCCGATCTGGATCAGGCGGTCTCGGCGCTCGATCAGCGATACAAAGACGTCATCACGCTGTATTACTATTACGGGTTTTCCGCACAGCAGGTCGCCGATCTGCTGGATATCCACATCGACACGGTGAGGCACAGGGCGATGCGTGCAAAGCGGCTTTTGAAACAGGCACTGGAGAAAGGAGAAAACAATGACTGACAAGCAATTGAAAAAGTCGATAGAACGGGTGCTTCTGCCCGAATACGAGCAGATGATACCGCCGCTTGAGCAGCATGAGTTTTCAGCGGAGTTTGAACAGCAGATGAGCGAACTGATAAATGAGCAGAAAACTCGCCGCAGGTCAAAACGAGCACACGAAAAAAAGACCGCCCATGTGCGCTCATCACGCTGGCAGCCGTTTGTTTCAGCCGTAGCGGTGCTGGTCATTGTCGCGGCGGCAACACTTATGATTTTCAGCAGAGGCGAGCAGATAGACGCTTCCCACAAGCCGAGCATTGCCCCGCAGTCAAGCTCACAAAGCAGCACCGACAGCATAGGTCTTGCGCAGCTTGACTTTGCAAACAAAGCCGCAGCCGATATGCTGAACAATCCCGAAAAATACTACGCACAGAACTATGCTGCGATAGAAAGCAGCGAGAGTTTAGTGACGCATACGTCTGCGGAAGCTATGACAAGAGGATTCGTGTCCGAAGCGGCAAAGCTGCTGGGCGATTGCCTTATCTACAAAAGCATAGTCCACTATCACGGCAGCGAAACCTACGCGGCTGACCCGGCAGATACCAGCAAAAACGGGTATCTGCTGCTGCCTGTCAGCTCGACGGTCGATTACACAGCGCTCAGCAGCTTCAAGGATATGAAAGGCTGCTTTACCATCAACGCAAAGGACACCGAAAATCTTTTCAGCAAGCTGGAAATCACGATTATCAATGGCACAGGCTATCTGCGTTTTCAGGTCAATGACCCAGAGGCGCGCACAATGGAGCATCTGTATTTCAGCTTCACCACCTTTGATAAGTCCTTCGACCCGGGCAGTCTGATAACTCTCCGCAGCTGGCATACGAGCAGCGCAGTCGCCCGTCATACTGTGGATAAGGACGTCTTTCTTGCGCAGGACGGAACCTATGTGATTGACCCGTTCGGCAACGGCTTAAAGTACACGATCGACAATTCAGGCGAAATGCCTGTCGTCAGCATCACACAGCTTGACATTACAGACGAGCAGCTGCTTGACGCGCAGATTCAGATTCACCTTTGCAAAAAAGACGAGTACGGCAGCGAGCCGATAAAAGCAGCCACCATAACGAGCAGCCTCACAAAAGGCAGCTTCGATTTTGCGCAGTATTCGTCAGCAATTTCAAAGCAGGATATCGACGGAATCATGATACAGATAACCTACAACACAAACACCCACCCTGCACCCGCAAGCGACGTTTACGGCCCGCAGGCAGCATACACCCTTGAAGCCTATTACGGCGCATAAAATTATCCCGCAAGCTCCACGCCTGCGGGATTTCTTGTTTGTGGTGTTTATGTCGGCATTTCCTCAGCCAGCACGATAAAGTAATCGTCCTCGCCGAAAACATACTTTTTCAGCTTGCCGTCGGAGTCGTATTTAAGCGGGTTGAGGTCGGGTTCTTCAAACACACCGTTCTTCATCTGCCTTATGCCGACGAGTATCCTCTGCTGCCTGCACGCTGCCGTTATCGCCGAGTAAATGTCAATTTCAACGCCCGTCGGAACGTAGCCCGAAGCCTTTTCTATGTAGAACTCAAAGCCGTCACTTTGCAGCAGCTCGTCAAACAGCTGGCGCAGCTCGCGCGTCTGTGCAATCTGCGTCATAAGCAGCGCAGCAATGTGCCTGCTGATAATGAAATCGTCTGTGCCCGTGACGTTTGCCAGCTTCTGATTTTTCACGCTGTTGAGCTGGCTGGTAACATAGGTCTTGTGACCCGTCACCCGCTGGAACTCGCGCAGATACAGCAGCACCTTGATGATGTTCTCGTCCTCGTCCTCAATCTTTGCCGCGTCCTCCGCGCTCGAAAGCAGCAGCACATATTCGGGCATGTACTTGCTCATCAGCGCGTCGATATTCTTCTTTGTGTGGATATTCTCCACCTGCTCGATAACAAAGCTGATACCCGCCTGCTCGAACACCGACTTCATATCCTCCGAAAGATACTGCTCAATGTTCTCCTTGCTGTCTGCCAGCACAACCAGCGAGCCCGGGCTGAAATAGCTCGGCTGCTCAACGAGCACGTCGTTCGTGATAGCCCTCGCGCCGATAACAAGACAGGTGCACTTGTCGTAAGGCTTGACCTTGTAGCCGTCATAAATCGTCGGGCGGAACTCGTTTTCCTCGACCTCAAGCTCGTCGTCATCTTCAAGGAGAAGAATCAGCTTGTCGCCTTTTTCATACATCACCTTGTCGGGACAGTCGATAACCACTCCGCCATCTGCCTTGTAAACGCCGATAGCTATCGCCGCTTTAAGCATCATATTTATCTGCTGAACGCTCTTGCCGTAGAACCTGTCAATGCTCGGGTCGTTGTCGAGAATGTAGAACTCGTTGTCGTCATAGCTGAACACCTCGGTAAAGACCTTTGAAATGCCCGGCTGACGAGACGTGTGCACCGCGATTCGCGCCAGCGTCTTCTGCAAAGGCAGCATAACCAGCCTGTCATTTTCGCGCCCGTCACAGCCTGCAATCTGCGCCGCGTCCTCGTTCTTCGCGTCATAAACGACCGCCACAGTGTATGACTGCGAGTCCTCGGGATGCTCGTTGAGAATGCTGGTGCAGGCAAGTATCGCCTTTGTCGTGTCAAAATCGTTCTGCGTGTTTATGATTATCGCACGGCTTGAAAGCAGCGCGCACTTTTCAAGGTCGTCTTTGTCATAAATGCTTCCGTTTCGGCAGAAAATCCTCGTGTTGCGCGAGTGCTTGTACTGCCTTGCAAACGCGTTTACCTGCTCGCGCATCTCAACAGGGTCAACGTCGTCCATTATAACGACCGCCTGCTTTTCCTTCTGGTTTGCGTTCGCCTCGATAAGCTCGTAGAGTATCACAAAAGTCGACTCGTTAAAGCCGAGAATGACCGTGTGACCCTCTGCGATAACATTGCCCTTGCCGCGCGCCAGCGAGTCCATCTTCTGCGAAATTGCGTCGTTGATAAGACCGATGAGGACTGCCGTGAAAAACAGTCCGTACAGCGTCGCCACAAGCATCAGCGCAATGTAAAGATGCTTTCCCTCCGCACCGTCAAGATTGCCCGGGTCAAGCGTGTACATCAGCGTCTTCCAGCTCGTCCACGGCAGCATGCCGCTTATGTCGCCAAGTATCAGCGCCGAGATAACGCCCATTACAAACACGAACAGCAACGTCACTATCAATAGCAGCCCAATCTTTGACACAACGCCCTTTGACATTATGCAATCGAACTTGAACTGCAGCCTTTTCCTGAGAGAATATTTCTTCTTCAATCCAAATCCCTCCATCAGTGAAAAATCACTTGTTACAGATAACACCCTATATCTGACCTCGTTCACTTTCTCTGATAATAATATCATACGACTCGATATTAGTCAAGGCATTTCGACACATAAAGCAAACCCGCAAGCTCCACGCCTGCGGGCTTAATCAATATCAAAATCAAAACAAGAAAACCGCTGGAACGCCCATCACCAGGCACTTGCAGCCGCTTATACCCACAAAAGCTGCGATATTCATTTCAGGCGGATACATCTGCCTGAGCACCGATGCACAAACCAGCACACTTCCGCTGTTGTCAAGAACAAAAAGCGGCGTCACGCAAACTAGGAACGACAGTGCAAACGAAAACGTCACGTTTTTGCAGGCAGCACTTATCGTGCAGGCAGCGATGGCGTAAAACAAAAATGCAAGTGCTTTGAGTAATGCATCTGTGACGAAATAACTAAACAAAGTTGTTTTTCCGAGAGAGTCTGTCAGCAAAACGTTTCCCGCAGCTTTTTCCGAAAAATCAAGACCGTGCTGATAAGCGAACACCCCGAGCCGAGCTACACTCATCAGCATCGACAGCACAAAAACCGCCAGTGCCACTGCCATCAGCTTTGCAAATGCAGTCTGTGACCGACCTCGCTTTGAGATCGCTATCTGCGCATAGCTGCCGCTTGAAAACTCCGTGTCAAACGCAGGCACGGCGATACACAAAAGTGCAATCAGCATTATGTAATCATAGCCGTTTTCGGCGAACAGGTCAGCCCAGTCGGTGTCGCAAAACACTTCCCTTTCAAAGTCCGAGCACTCCGACAGCTTTGCGAATTTTTCACACAGGTACATCACCGTTTTTTCTTCGGCTTTGGCGATGCCGTGGCGGCTGGTGAAATTGGAATACTCACCAAGCCCTATCTCGCCGCTTTGGTACTTTTGCTGCATACTATCGTAATCAGCGATAAGCGTTTGTATCTCGGCAAGGCGGGCATCAAGAAAGCGCATCTTCTCGCTTGTCAACTCGCCCGAAAGCTGCGTTGTGTAACGCTTGTAGACGTCGTCAGAATACGGGTGCCCGTGCGCCGTCGGAACAAAGCAGACCACTATCCTTGCGGCTATGGCAAGAACAAATATCAGCAGAACGTGCTGCAATTTAATCAGTTTTTTCAGCTCAGCGGCGAACACCCTACCCATCGCTCTCACTCCCGAAATGGCTCATATAAACGTCTTCAAGCATGACAGCCGCAGGCTGCGCATCATCGTTTGGTTTTCGAGAGCTTATGGTGTGCACAAAAATACCGCAGTCCCGCTTTTTGATGTTCGCACAGCTGTTTTGCAGGATATATTCTTCCGCCTCGCGCTCTGTCATGGGGATATCCCACACGCAGCCCGACAGCTTTGCACAAAGGCTCTCAGAGCTGCCGCTGTCAATAAGCCTGCCGTCTTTGAGCAGCAGGCAATCGTCGGAAATGCTCTCGACGTCGGACACAATGTGCGTCGCAAGAATGACTATTTTGCCGAATCCTATCTGCGAAATGACATTGCGAAAACGCATACGCTCCTTGGGATCAAGCCCTGCGGTCGGCTCGTCGAGAATAAGTATCTGCGGGTCGTTCAGAAGCGCGAGTGCGATGCCGAGCCTGCGTTTCATTCCGCCGCTGTAACCCTTTATTTTGCGGTCTTTGTCGCCTTGCAGATTGACAAGCTCAAGCAGCTGGGCTATCCGCTTTTTGCTGCCCTTTACATCACGCAAAACCGCGTAATATTCAAGCGTCTGCTGCGCCGTAAACGTCGGATAAAAGCCAAGCTCCTGCGGCATATATCCCAGCAGTTCACGAAACGCCGCACCCATTTTGAAAGTGCTTTTTCCGTCAATCAAAACCTCTCCCGAGGACTGCCGCAAAAGCCCCGCGAGAATGTTCATCAGCGTAGATTTTCCCGCACCGTTTGGTCCGAGCAGAGCGTGAACGCCGCTTGTGAGAGTTATGTCAAAATCAATAAGCGCCTGCTTTTTGCCGTAAGCCTTGCACAGCTTTTCAAACCGCAGTTCCATTATGCCGACCTCCTTGTTCTGCCGCTGAATTTGTACCCTAAAATGACGCACAACGCGCTGATAAAAAGCGAAATAAAAACGCACGCCGACAGCCTGCTGACAGGGTAACCAAGCATCGAAAAACAGTCGAACTTTTTGATGTATTCCTTGAAATTCAAAAGGCTCTGCGGCAGGAAAATCCGTATCCTGTCATAAGCCGCAAGCACCGACAGCGAGTAGTTTTCCGCATTGTCTATCTTCACGAACAGCACCATATTCGCAAGCAGTCCGCCCGCGCTGACAGGCAGAAGAATTATGTTTGCAACAAGCGGTCGTCTGACGAGCGTGGTGACAAAGGCGCACAGCGAAATTATCGTCACATACGCAAGCACTTTGAGCAGAAATTTGAACAGGTAAAACTGCGCAATGCTCATCGCATACGGACAGTATTCGTACATCTGAATCTGCTGTATCGGCTGCGAAAAATTTTTCAGCCCGAACACGAGGGCGCCCATTGCAAGCTCAAAAATTGCCTGCACCGCCAGCACTCCCACAGCAACAGTCACGACCGCAAAATACTTTTTGAAAAACAGACTTTGCACCGTCTTTTTGCTGGTGTTCACCGTGCGGAATGCACCCGATGAATACTCGCACGAAAACAGCCTCACCGTCATCAGCACGCACAGCGCTATCATCACATACTCCCACATCGAGTAGTTGAACGCCGCATAGCTGATGTCCGCAGAAACGCCCGTGCTTTGCAGCTTCAGGTCAACACAGCGGTTGTACTGCTCTATCGCCCTTTCATTCGCGCGGATAAGATAGCTGTCAGGTTGCTCTTTTTTGCTTTCGACGGCATTCTGATACACCATACCCTTGACCAGCTCCCGCCTGTCCTGCTCAAAACCGCTGCCGCAATAGCTCATCAGCTCACTGGCGCGCTCTATCGCCACAAGGTCGCCCGCGGCGCTCCCGCTGTACCGTGGCACATAGCTGCCGCTGTTGCTTCCAAGACCGCTTTGAAAAATGTCATTCCTCATCTGCGAAAGCCCGTCCTGCGTCATACCGCCTGTGTTCACATCATCAAGCACCGCCTCAAACGACTCCGCACTTTCCCTCATCTGCTCCATACTGCCCCACACCTCACGCAGCGGCAGAAAAACCATATACGCTGCCGTCAGCAGCAGCACAAACCACATCAGCTTTGAGCTGAACAGCTTTTTGAATTCGTACCTCATCGCGCACCTCAATAGGAAATAATGCTGCCGCTTTCGCCCTCGGGCTGATACCATATCCCAAGGCTTATCGCCTCGCAATCGGCAGTGTCCTTTGTGATTCTGAAAAGCGCGTTGCAGCACCTCTCACCCGTTTCCTTTCGGTAGTCGAGCAGGTAAACAAACTTCGAGCTCGGGCAGGACACAAGGCTGATGCACCTCTGGTCTTCGAACGTGTAACTTTCACCGTTTTCGTAAGCCAGCTCAAGCGCCACCTTTTTCATCCCGCCGCTTGCCTTGTCAAAGAGGTACAAACCGTCCTCTTTGGTAAGATAAATACTTTTTTCAGTCACAACAAAGCTGCTTCCAACGCCGTCTGCAAGGCATTTCTCGTTGTGCCCCTGCAAATCGCTCTTGTACAGCGCCCACCTGTTGTCACCCGCAGTCCTGTTGTAATAGATACCGTCTGCGCACGCACTTATCCGCACCACCTTGTCACCGATTTTCGTCAGCTTACCCGCTTTCAAATCGTAATGCCAAAGCTCGCTGTTCTCGTTTGTCATGTAAAAATCATCACCGCTGGCGTCAGCGTACCACATCGGCGAATCTCCTATAACAACAGGCTCGCAGGTCTGTGTCATTGTCGCTGTGTCCACCGTGTAAAACCAGTTCTGCCCCATAATATACAGCACCCCACCCTTGAACATAAAGCTGAAAGCGCCCTTGTGGTCGGGGTCGAGCCTCCCATCAAGCTCCGAATGATAGCTGTTTTCAAACACCGTCTTTACCTCGCCGCCTGATTTGTAAAACAGCTTTTTGCAGTTATCGCTGTCACCGAGCGTGTAATAATACCCATCACTCGTCATCACAGGCGAATTCATCGGCTGGTATTCAAGGCAGCCCTTTGACGTGTTGATGTCGTGCGCACAGCCCGTAATGTCGCACAGCGAGCTGACCTGCCCTGTGGCAAGGTCTACTCTTTTCTTTTCGTCCGTCTGCCAAATCATAAACTCACTGCCGTTGAAGCTGTATCCGCTTTCCAGCAGAGTCCGCCCTCTGTCGTTTATCGTGACAGTGTCGCTGACCTCACGCCGCTCGTTTTTTTCAATTTTCTGCTGCGTCTCGCTAATGTCCACATATTCGCTTTGCGAGCTTCCCTGCGAACACCCCGCCAGCAAAACGAGCACCGACAAAGCCGCACAAATCGCACGCTTTTTCCTGTTCATATCCACGACCCCCTTTACCTATACTGACGAAAATCTGCGATAGAACACTACACTTTTCCGCTTGATTTTGCGCAAAAAATATCTATAATTAAAGTGTAGTGTCCAGACGATTTTTTGCGTCAGTATAAGTGAGGAGGTGGGACAGTTGAACGACGAAAGCATTATCGAGCTTTTCTTTGCGCGTAACGAAAATGCGCTGCGCGAAACGTCGCAAAAGTACGGCGCGCTCTGCGCGAAAATTGCAATGAACGTGCTTGCCGACAGCGGCGAAAGCGAGGAGGTCGTCAGCGACACCTATCTTCGTGCGTGGAACACTATCCCGCCACAGAAGCCAAAGAGCCTCGGCGCTTATCTCTCGGTCATCACGCGAAACCTCGCCCTTGACCGCTACCGCAAGAAAAAAGCCGCCAAACGAATTGACGACACACTTATAACAACTCTTGACGAGGTCGCGCAAATGCTGCCGGGAAGCCTTGATATCGAGCGGCTCACCGAACAGCGCCAGCTTATCGAACGCATAAACACCTTCCTCGGCAAGCTGCCCGCGGGTCAGCGCATAATTTTTGTGCGCAGATACTTTTACCTCGACAGCATCAAAGACATCTCGCAGCGCTTCGGCTTCACCGAAAGCAGCGTAACCGTGACGCTCACAAGACTGCGCAAAAGGCTCGCAGCATTTCTTGAAAAGGAGGACTTATTATGAATGACAGCAGAGAACTGAAAGCGCTGTCGCTTTTGTCGGGGCTGGACACGGCTTTTATCGACGAGGCGGAACGTGCTGACAGCGTAAAACTCACGCGCCGTGTCAGAAAATTCCCCGTTGCCCTCGCGGCAGTTATAACCGCGCTGGTCGTGTCTGCAATCGGCGTTTCTGCGGCAATTGCGGGCTATATCTCCCACAAGGAAAACGTCGCCCACGACTATTCTTATGTCGAAGACCCCACCTTTGTCAGCCAGCTTGAAACCCGTCAGAACCAGCCAATCGTCGTGAGCAATGCGCACCTGCGGCTCACCGTCGATTCGATAATCTCGGACAGAATCAATATCGAGTGCCACGCCACCCTTGAGGGTCTTGACGAGCAGGGCAAGGCGTATATCGGCAGGTACCTGCGCCTTGACAAAAACGACGCGGAACGCGCGCAGAGCGAGTGGCTGAGCTATCTGCCGTTTATGAAAGCAGCGGGCGCCGACGGAAAGGATGTTTACTTTGACCAGAGCGCCGACCTGATGTACGGCAAGCGCGGCGAAAAAGCAGAAGGCTCGTTCATTTTCAGCGCGCGAAAAGATGATTTTGGCAGCGCCGAGCAAGTCAAAGTCCTGTGTCTTGACTGGGAAAGCGCCGACAAAATCAGCGGTCTTGATGACCTGCGCAAAGGCATCTACGACGGCATCGAGTTCGAGCTTCCTCTGCGCACAAATTGCGATACGCTCGTGCTCAGCAATGACTCACACCATTTCTACATCTCCGAGCTGCGAATGTACAGCGATTCAAACAGCTGGAGCTCGCCGCTTGTAAGAATAAACTACAAAAACGGAAACAGCGAGGAAATTGACATTACCAAAATGAATTCCGAGATAAGAAAATACGACCTTGAAAACATCAAAAGCGTCGAGCACAACTGGCAAACATTCACCCCGCAGGAGATAGACCGCGCGCAGACAAAATCGGACTAACGCTGCCCGACAACACGCCCGTCACTTATCTCGATAACCCTGCCGCACTGCATTGCCACGCTCGCGTCGTGCGTGACGATTATGACCGTCCTGCCCTGCCTGTTGAGCGATTTGAACAGCTCCATTATCTCCGCGGCAGTCTTTGAGTCAAGCGCACCTGTCGGCTCATCGGCAAGTATCATCGCAGGCTCATTGACTAACGCCCGCGCGATTGCCACCCGCTGCTTCTGTCCGCCCGACAGCTTGCTGCACGGCTTTCCCGCAAGCTCACCCACGCCCACCGCATCTAATGCGGCTTGGGCTTTTTCTTTTTTCGCCGCACCCTTCACCTTTGCAAAGTCAAGCGGTATCATCACATTTTCAAGCGCAGTCATGTCCTCAACAAGCGCAAAATCCTGCATCACCATACCGATTCTCTCATTGCGCAAACGCGCGCACTGCCTGTCCGAAAGTCCTTTGACAAGGGCATCTCCAAGCCTGTACTCACCGCTCTGGTAATCGTCAATGCAGGCGATAATGTGCAGCAGCGTTGACTTGCCCGCACCCGAACGACCTGTTATCGCAGCAAGCTCCCCGTCATTGATTTGCAGACTTATCCCGTGCAGCGCCTCAAACTCGTTTGACTTATCGCAGTTGTAAATCTTCACAAGATTTTTGATAGTAATCATCACTCTCTCCTATCTGCCAAGCAGCCGCTTCGGCGTGCTTTTTGCGATCATAAAAATCGGGGCAGCAAGGCTCACAAGCAAAAACATCACAATTATTGCAGCGACGCTCACAGCGCTTGCCGCCGACCACACAACGCTCATTCCAAAGTGCTTTGCAAACACGCCCATCGCCGCAAACGACAGCGCAAGCGACACGCCCGACAGTATCATGCTGCGCACAAGCTCGATCTGCACGCTTTGCTTCCAGCGCATACCGCAGATGCAGAACACAGCGTAATCTTTGAGCCTTGTTCGCGTGGTAAGCGCCGCGCTGCTCACGCTGCTGACAAAAGCAAGCACAAGTATCACCACGATCATCGGCAGCATATCGTAAACGTGCCTGTAAAGATACAATTTGCTGTTTTTGTCAAGGTCTGAAAGTGTCATTGAGTACGCGCAGCCGTACCCCGCAAGCAGCTGACAGTCCGCCTTTAACTGTTCCTCCGTCACGCTGTCGGGATAGGTTATCAGGCACCCCGAATACAACCCCTGCACCGCGCCCAGCTTTTGCAGATACTCCGACGAAAACATCATCAGCGGCAGCTGCTCGACATCATAACTGTAAACGGTGAAAAAGTTGTTGAAATCGTCTTTTGTGCTGTGAACGGAAAAGCCGCCCGCTATCCTCGCGTCATCTTCAAGCACGCCCACCACCAGCGCCTCGCGCCTGTTTCCGCCGAGGTCTACGCTTATCCTGCTGCCAACCTCCCAGCCCTGCTCATTGCGCGAAACTACACACTCAATGCAGTCAGCTTTATCACTTTCTTTGAGCCACCTGCCGCTTTTCAGTTTGGGCGAAAACCGCCGTATCACCTCGTCGTTGTAGCTGTAATTGTTCACCGCAACGATTCCGTTTTCACCAATCACATCACAGCTCACAAGGTTGACAGCGGCAATGCTTTCGGGCGAATGCAGCTGTTCAAAGACATCATCATTTGCAAGGTAATCTTCCGCCGCAGCTTGTCCGTAAGCATCCTTGTTCGCAGGCGACGTGAACTCGCAGTAAATACCTTTTGCCTCAAACATATTCCGAAACGGCGCGAAATACTGAAACCTTATCAGCACCGACGACACCATTACCAGCGTCGCCGCCAGCGCACAGCTCATCTCGCACACGGTCAGCAGGCTCATCAGCTTGCTGCGCTTTATGTTGCGCAAAGCTATTTTAAAAAGCATCTGCTCACCCCTTTTCTTTGTACTCTATCTTTCTGCCGACAGACAGGCTTATCATCGGCAGGACGACAACGGCAAACACCAGCATAAACCCCGCAAACAGCCACAGATACGTTTTGAGCGAGTACGCCTCCTTGAAAAATCCAAGCACCCTGCACATCACCTTTTCAGTGACAAGCACGTTCACCCCTGCACCCAGCGCATACGCAGGCAGAGTTATGATTATGCACTCCGCAAAGTACGTTGCTATCGCCCTTTGGCGCGAACAGCCGCATATCCGCAACACCGCAAGCGTGCGCTGCCTTTTGAGCAGTATGAACCGATAAAGCATTGCAAAATTTGTCACCGACAAAAGCGAAATAAGCAGCGCTATCCAAATCATATTGTTGTAGATGCTAACGCTGTCGCTGTCTGGGAATTTCAGTTCGGGGAACTTTAACCTGCCGTGAAAGAACTCATCGGCTTTGCCCGTTATGTCAAGGTACGCTGAGCGTGTGATGTTGCGCTCAAATGAAAAGCCTATCTGCGTTATCTGCACGTCATCAGGCACGGTCAGAAACGGCACTATCGGCGCAGCTGTACCCGCTGAATATGTGCCCACCACCTTGTACTTTTTGCCGAACATCGTGATACTGCCGTCAGCGTTTCTGAACTTCTCGCACGCTTCGTTCCAGCAGTCCGCACCCTCTCCGCCGACCACAGCGACAAGCTCACCGCTCTGCTCCTCAAAACTATTTATGTATCTGCCCGACGTGATAACGCTCTTTTCCTCCCAGTTTTTCCGCGTCACCTCGCAGATGTTATACCTGCCCGCGTGGATAACGAACCGCATCGGGAACGACCCCGGACCCGATTCTGACTCAAACTCCGAAAGCTCTGCGCCTGCATAAATGACTGTCATCGCATTCAGCGTTTTTTCATCAAGCGACTCGGCAAACTTTTGAAACTCGCCTTTCGTGACGACCGCACCCTGCACCAGCTCGGGATTGAGCGTTTTAAGCTCCAGCTCCGTCTCGTTTTTCTGCGTGACAAAGTTGTAATAAAGCCCGTAAGAAAAGTTAATGATAAATGCCGACGCCACCACGCAGATAATGATTATCACAAAAACTGCGCGCTCGTTTTTCGCAAAGGCAGCAGCGCTGCAAAAAGCTCTTTTCACACTATCACATCCAAAAAAATACTGATGAAAGGTCTGCCCTCTCATCAGTATAGATGCGCTTTCAATCCGCTTTGTGAACAGGCTGCACACTGCGGCATATCTCTATCATTTTCTCCCTGTCCAGACTGCCCGTTATCTCAAAAATATACCTGCCGTTATCCCAGATATAAACGCTTTCATACCCCGCGCTGACCACCTGATATTTCTGCCCGTCGCTGTCGGTGCAGTCCTCTGTCTTCGCGTCATCAGTAAACGTAATGCTGAACGAATCCTTGGTGTGCTGCGCAAAAAGTATCCTGCTTTCCGCGCTGTAATAAGGAATATCCACCATCGTTTCTGTCCTTTGGCAGTACACCTGTTTGTAGCCGCTGGGCAGCGCAGTAATTCGGTACTCCTCCTCAATAGTTTTCGGGTAACCGCCGCGCGACTCACTGCCCGTCGTCACAGTCTTGTGGTCAGAAAATACATTCGTGACAAAATCAAAAAACGTTTTGCGCACAGCCTTAACGCTCATCGCAGACGCCGATACCACAACTATCGCCAGCGCTATGCAGGCAGCCCTGCGCCCAGCCGTGCTGATAAGCCTGAAATACGGCTTGCGCTGCCGCTTTATCAGCCTGCGCATTTTCTTTTCGTGCCTGCGGCTGAACACGTGAGCTTCACCCGATCCAAGCTCGTCCGCCTGCTCGTCAAACACCTCACCGATAGCCTGCGCTATGATAGCCTCGCTGTTCATTCCAAGCCCTCCTTTTCAAGCAGCTCCTTTAACCTATGCTTCGCCTTTTGCAAACGCTTCCTCGACGCCTCCTGGCTAATCCCCAAAGCAAGCGCTATCTCGCCGTGCCCCAGCGCCAAAGAATATTTCAGATACAGTATCTCCCTGTCCGCCTCGCAAAGCCGCCGCATACACTCTTTTATCCATAGCCTGTCGTGCACAGCTATCTCCTCATCGGGCACATACTCGTCGTCTTTAAATTCAACGTCGTCAAGGTGCCTCCTGCCCTTTCTGAGTATCATCTTCGCAGCATTCGTCACAGTCACCACAATGTAACCGTGCTGCCTGCGCGCATCAAGTCCGCCCACAGTCTTAAAACTCCTCGCAAGCGATAAAAACGCGTCTGCCACAGCGTCCTCCGCCAAAGCATTGTCACAAAGTATCCTGTAAGCAATGTGGTATGCCTCGTTTTTGTATTTGTTGTAAAGCTCCTCGAACTCCGACTTTTCATCGCCATCATCAAGCAGCATCATCATTACCGGCAAAGCGCAGACCTCTTTTCAAAATGGTTTCCAATTATTAAGATGCTCTCCCCGCCCGAAACGTGAGCACTAAAAATAAAAAAATGCCGAAAAACAGCAAACCCGCAAGCATCACGCCTGCGGGCTTTCATAAACAGCAGATAACGGGAGTCGAATTGACTATGACGTTTGTCAAGGAGTATTGTGTCGTTTGTCAACTCCGGTCAGATCGTAGTAATGCGCCTAAAACTACGCTAAGAAATTTATATTTCCGTGTTTTTTCATAGATTGAAATAAAGACCAAGTGAAGACCAAACGCAATTATTGACGCCTCGTCTTATCTTTTCATATCAAAGCGACCGCACCATTTCACCGTCAAGATTACTTCTTATTTTTGAAAATGATATCCAGGGCGGTATCGCAGAATGCTTTGACAAGCAGAAAGCCGATAACTATCGCGAGTATTCCTTTAAACATAGCAGGATACCTCCTCTGCACTATCAATCAAAGTCCCACTCATTGTCTGGCAGCTCGCCATTCAGTTGCTGCCTAGACTTGTCCTGTCCAGCAATTGCACCATCAAGGCTCTTTTTATACATGTACTCACCTTTTGCTACCATGTCAAACAGATACGCTTCAGCTTTCTGATAGCATACGAGCGCGTTCTTTGCATTCTTCTCTGTACCGATTCCATAAAGGAACATCTTTCCGAGGCGAAGATACACAGGACCTGCAACGATTGGCGCAACCTCGTCAGTCATTGTTTCAAGGCAACGCATATAGATTATAAAGGCTTCATTTTCGTTTTTCTTAACATAGTATCCGTTAAGATACATATCACCTATCTTATACAGCGAGATCAGATGACCGTCAAAAGCTCCGAGAGCAAAATACTGAAATGCCTTTTCGTAATCAGGTGCATCCATATTTCTGCCGTAATAATAACAATATCCAAGATTCTCCTGAGCCTGACGGCTTCCATTCTCTGCTGCCATATCATATTAGTAAATAGCCTTTTCAAAGCTCTGCTCAAATCCGCGGATGCCATCATAATACTGCGCACCAAGATCGTTCATTGCTTCTGAATTGCCATTTTCTATTTCCGATTCATACAGTTCAGTTATAAATTCAATAAGAAAATCAGGCAGTTTCTGCGGTTTATCGCAGTTCACAAGATTAGTAGCTATTGTAAATGGCTCTTCTGTAACAAAGCCGTCACTGTCCATTATACTTGCGAGATAGCTATGTGTCTCGGGTAGTTCCCCGGCATCAAGCATCGAAAAGATGTTATTAACTTCAGCTGAAACATAATCCTTATTCAGCATAATATCAACTCCTTTGTGCGACTATACATGTTGAAAACTTATACTACAGTTCTGTCTTTACAACGCCATTATATCACATAGTTTTGAGTTTGTCAGCCGTTTTTTTTGGACAGTTAGTTTTTTATACGCAATCCATTAAATAATCGATTCTCTCAGGCATAATATCCTTACACTCTTCTGCTTTCTCCCTAGGCATATATTCAGGATGTGCAGAAGGATTGCGATAGTTATTTACTATGGCATTGATCTTGCTGATATAATCTGAATCAAGAAGTTCAGCCGCTTCCATATTATTCCTCAGATACTCTATAAAGTCCTGAAGCAACGGGCTTCTGCTAACAATGCTTGAATCACCACACAAAGATAGAATAGTATTCATCTGACCTAATGTATATTCTGGCGAAAGCGTCCTAGATGCTCTTGTAATTGCTTTAGCAAAAACACCCGTTTTCTGACTTAGTTCTCTACTTGATCTATCATCAGATAAAAAATCAGACAATGAATCCCTGTCATTATACCTATCAATCAAATCGAGTGTGTATTTTCTGAATATCTTTAGCAAGAATTCGTTTTCTATGGCACGGCATAATTCAATAATTACAGGAGAATAATCTGGATCTTCCAGTTTTTGAAGTTGTGAATACAGATATTCTGCTAAAGGAATAAACCGCTTAGTCAGTGGCTCAAGAGCGTCCCAATTATCATACTGTCTCTGCGCCATAGACGAGTATGCTTCGAATTCATCACTTGGTACACGCTGTTCTAATTTTGTAAGTTTTGAATTCATAAGGTATATTTTTTGCTCAATATCTCTGTTTTCTTTTTTGAGTTCAGAGAAATCATTAACCAACTGACTAAGCATCCCACGTATTTCATCAATTTTAGAATCCATACTCGTCAATTTCTTCATGATATTTGACTGGTTTTCATCACCCATCAAAGTAAGGAGATCAATACCATCTGATAATTTACCTAACATAGAGAGGATTTTTTCTAAAGCGTACTGATTAAATACAACATTCTCATCCATATTAGCAGACCTCCTTATCCCATTTTTGTATTTCTTCAATAGTAGGAGCATGCATAAGCATTAATGGCTTACAATCAGAGTGTTTATGAACTTCATAGTAAAAGCCGGTGGTGATTATATAATAGCCATCACCAATCATTCCAAGAATTCTTCTAGCTCTATCAACATTATCTTTTATTCTTTGAAAATTTACTTTTGTATCAATAAGAACAAACCTTTTCTCATTGATTTGATATAAAAGATCCGGAATATATTTCACATCAGCATGTTTAAACATATCAAGCCTCAATAATCTATCATCAAGGAACAATCGGTCTTTATCCCATCCAGCAGCAACTAGGTCACTGTGCACTTTGAATATAACATCTTTTTCAGAGTGTACCCTTGCCATCAAAGAAGTTACAACCTTACTCACGTTACTTTTGGAAATTGATGATTCGTTTTCAATTGCCAGCATAGTTTCTTCATCAAATACCGGGATCAGAATATCGCCCAAATCCGAAAGCGTCACGCTTTTGATAACACCTTTTTGTACTCGTTTCAATTGTTTGCTGAAGGCTTCTTTGCCTGTTTCACTGGTAAGATAATCATACAAATATCGTTCAGAGACATCAAATGCTCTGATTATTACAAGCATATCAGATGCTATAGCTGGCAAATTCTCTTGCTTGACAAATGCAAGCTTATTGTTGCCAAAGTGCTTGGTAAGAAGTATGTCTCCTTCTTGCAATAAGCATTTGGAATATTTTTTAGTATAATTATAATCAACAAACTTATCTGGTGTTGATATATTGCCATTTTGAATGTCTCGCCCTCTCAAATATGGGATGCCTTCATCAGCACAATACTCATCTTTGGTTCCGCGACCTGCTATCAATTCAGCAATATCCCTTAGCCTTACAGTATTTGCGCCTAATTTCACTTGGTTATCTGGGTTGTAGTAATCAGGGCTTAAATTCTCTGATGATACCGACTCAGAATAGTACACATTCGGAATATCAGAGAAATCGTTTGTAAGCACATTGGCTAAAGAATCCAAATCATCGAGCTCACAAAACCAAGTATTACGATTATTCTCACCCAATACAATCACAGTAAGTGGGAGTGAAGAAAAGTGAGAATGATTGTGATTTAACACAGCAACGCCGCAAATACAGTTGTTTTCAACTAGTTCCTTTCGGTAACTCCTTCCCGAATAGGTATAGAGGACAGAAGATATTCCTAAAACAAAAGATAGTTTTTCATTACCAGAAGACAAATCATATCTACGAAGTATATGCATACCTTTTCCCACTTCTACAGCAGATGCAATGCATTTTATTGAGCCAAATTCAATTTGTGATGTGGTATTAGGAAAGCCACCACGCCATCTGTCATAGTTACCATAATCCTCTAAAACATAGTGCATAATCTGTTTAAGATTTTCCTTATTCATACTGATCACTTGACTCCTTTTCGCAATTTAGCGTTCCTTCTCTAATGATATTTATTGTTCCGTCATCAGAGATCTCTATTACAGAAACATCTTTGAGTAAATGTCCATGCACGCGCACATAATACTCCGCCAGTGTTTCTTTCTTGCCAGGATACACTGCCTTTTTCATACAAAGCAACTTCTTGGTCTTGGGAGGTAAAAAGATAAAATAGAATACCGCTTCGTCCAAGCCCATCAGTTTTGCGCTTGGAACATTTCCAGAATCAGTCCATGTGTAACATTTGCATTCAGCAACAATAGTTCTATCTTCATTGGCAAGATCAAACTTATGGTCTTTTTCTGGCTTTCCTATTGGAATTGCTACTTCCTTCTCGAAATCTGTTTGATATTCATCTTGCAAAACTGACAGTACAAGCTCTTGAAACTTTTGTCCAATGTGCGCATTTTCAGAATTAGGGTTTGACATATGTATTCCTCATTCTCAACAGTTGATATCATAGCTTTCTCATGCTGTGTGTTTATTCCAATTATTAAAACATCATTTTAAAATGTCTTTTACCCACTCGATTAATCCGTCCGACTCATATACAACAAGTTCCTGCCATATGCCACAGTAGTAAAGTCCTCCGCCTTTTGCAGAGTTTTTCTTTTTGCCATAGATGTGTTCGGGCATTAAGAAGTCGTATTCGTTCCACACTCCCCTGCTCTTACCTTCCATAGTCAGAATACGGTCTTTCCTATAATCCAAAACGCCGTAGCCTTTTTTTGAAGTATCAAATGCCAGTGTTTCAGACGGAATATACAATGCATTTGTCTTATTCTCGGTTCGTTCTTTCGATGCATGCGGATGCCAATTAAATTCTCTAATTCTCTGTGAATCCGTGATGATCTCACCGACCTGCATATAGCCGTATATCACCTGCAGATCAGCGCCTATATAGAAATCGCTGTTGTTCCTACTGGCAAATCGGTATCCTTTTTCAGTATTCTGAACCGCTCTGAACCAACCAAAAAACAGAAACAAATCACCGACTTCTACATTTGCATTTTTCAATATTCCTTGAGCCGCATTAATCTGACCAAAAGCCGCTTTCCAATCATGAACGCTTTTCTGTCTGATGCCACTTCTTATATCAGGATCAAGATGGCACTTCCCATACTCTTTCCGAGGATTGATTTGTTTAAGGATATCCTTATATGTAGTGCCATTATACACAAGCCCATCATATCCAATATCATCATTTGACGGTATCGGCATAGACAGTAATGTGCCATCCGGCATTATAGGGCTTGGGCACCCACCATTTGATGAGTCAAATCCCTTTCGGGAAAGAATTACTTTCATTTGCAGCACCCACAATTTGTTTTAAAAGGGTTGTTTGGTGTATGCTTTTTATTATCAGAATAAGCTAAGCAAGCTTCTATAATATCGTCAGCAGTTTGACCTTTATAAAACTTGGTTTCACGAAATCTTGCACCGTATATAGAAACTAGTTCAACCGACACAGCATCCTTACCCAAGTACTCAAACTCATCCGACAGCAAAACAAACTTGCCAGCTAAATCACGAATATGCTTTTCAGATTCTAAATGGACTTTCTGTTTGCGAAGATTGTTGTTCCGTACAAGTTCTCCTTTTTTGACATTATAAATATGGTCAGTTCTTCCTTTTGCCATATTTGCAAAGTATTCAAGCATAGTCTTGATCTCAGTTATCCTGGCAACATATAGAAACTTACTCTTGTATGTACCAAGAACATACACTTTATCGTTTTTAAGGTCGAATCCGTCTTTGTTGCTACCAATACGATATCTCAAACCGGTGTGACAAGGTCTGCCGTTTCTAATCTGACCACCTTTGCAAACAGCAAGAGAAAGCAAACCATTATCAACACACGGCGCAAGTCCGGTATCGGAAGTTAATCTGTACATATATAGGTATGTCATCATAACATCTCCCCATCAAACAATTGCTCAGTTATCTGACGTCGCACCAAAGTGAATACAAATGACAAGTAAATTATGCCACATCTCTATACCGTGTGTACACATACTCATATATGCGCTGACGATACTCTGAGATGCTTATTTCATCATAGCACTCTGGCAGTTCATCCCATAAAGTATCGCGGATAAGATTATCAACAGCTGCTTTGGTTTCTTGTTTGTCTGTCCAGTGATCAAGTTCAGCAATCTTTGATTTGATCTTTTTAAGCAAGTCAGCAGCTATCTGTTTGATCTTGTCAATATCCAACTTGGAGAGGTCATCTCGGAAAAGTAAATCATAAAGTGACAGCTCCTCATCGCTTTCAAAGCCTTCACGAACATAACGCTGTTCTTCTTGATCCAAGCTGTTTGCCAGATCCATCAGATCCATAAAGGTCTTTTCAATCGTAGCCCTGTCCTGCTCATTGTTATAATCTGTTATAATCTGCTGGTAGCGCTCATAGTAGTCGATACGGTCAGGGTTATTGAACAGCAAACGGTCGAGCTTTAACTGAATAAGCTCCTCCAGATCTTTCATAACGAGATTCTTTTTCTTGACCTTTGCAAATTCACGACGAAGCAAATCAAAATCAATTGCACTGATATCAAAGCGACGAGAATCAGATTCAGCTGTTGTATCATTATCATCTATTCTCACATATTCGCTAATAATACTGTTGATCTCAATCATCAAATCTGTCGTGTCAACATGGCGTCGCTTCTTTTGAAGCTCAGAATATATAGCAGCTATAGCTTCATACTCTTTCCGTGTTGATACTGATACATCATCACGGTCAGTATATTTCATAAGCCTGATCAGTTCAGACGCATATGTAGAGAAAGATTTCTTATCTTCTATTGTTCCACAGACTGCGTTTGCAGCTGTCTGCAGAAAAGCTATCTTGGCAAAGCCAGTTGCCGCTACCAGATCATCTAAATCAAATTCACGCTCATCTAGGAAAGATTTTGCCTTACCAATCGTCTCTATAATTCGAGCAATCAGTTTTTCTTTGTCAACGGTCGGATCATCGCCATTCTGTCCGCTTTGATTTGCTGTATAATCAGCAAGAGCCTTACGCAGCGCCTTTACGATTCCAATATAGTCTATTATCAAACCATTGCTCTTGCCTTCGTTTACACGGTTGGCTCTGGCAATAGTCTGCATGAGAGTGTGTGCCTTAAGCGGCTTGTCCAGATAAAGACAAGAAAGGCACTTAACATCAAATCCGGTAAGCCACATTGCACAAACGAATACTACACGCAAAGGATTAGCTGAATCCTTGAATTCTTTATCCAGCTCGCGCTTTTCCATCTTGGTGCGGTGATAAGTGATATCAAGATCCCACTTCTTGAATGTTTGGATCTCGTTTTGTTCTTGACTGATCACAACAGCCATTTCAGTTTCATGCATCCACTTAAGTTTTCGTTCCAATTCCTGCGCTTCTTGCTGTGTAGCAGTGCTTATCTTGTTCTTTAACGAATCAATCTCTTTCTGCCAAAACGACTGAACATAATTATACATACGAACACAAGTGACCTTATTCAGACAAACAAACATAGCTTTGCCGCTTGTCCAAAGATCTGAATAATGCGCTACAAAATCCTTTGCAATGGATTTAAGTCGTGGTTCTGCTGTCATCAGATGAATCTCTTTAGCGAACTCCGCTTCCAGCTTGTCCTGCTGGTCAACATCAATATCAGCGTTCTCAATCGCATCAAGTATGCGATCTGTTATTTCAGGATTGTGAAGATCAAGTATCTTCTCTCCGCGGTTTTCATAATACAGCGGTACAGTTGCACCATCTTCAACGGCGCGCTTGAAATCATAAACCGAGATATATCCACCGAATGTTCGGGCTGTTATATTATCGCTTGAAAGAAGCGGTGTACCGGTGAAACCAATACGAGATGCCGTTGGAAGAAGTCTCATCATGTTATCTGCGAAAATACCATATTGGCTGCGATGAGCCTCATCAGACATAATGATAATATCGTGATCAGGATAAATCGGTTCTTCTTCAGGCTTATTGAACTTTTGAATAAGAGTGAATATAAAGCTTGGATTAGCTCTGAGTTTTGAAACGAGATCATCACCGCTGGTTGCGATAAACTTCGAAGCCTTGGTTTTACCCAACAATCCACAATTTTCAAAAGTGTCACTTATCTGTTTATTAAGTTCATCACGGTCTGTCAGCACTACGATTGTAGGAGAACCGACAAACTTTCTACGGATTTTCTGTGCAAGAAACAGCATTGAGTAACTCTTTCCGGATCCCTGAGTGTGCCAGAATACTCCGAGCTTTCCGTCGTTTAGTTTCCTTGCTTCGTATGCCTTGACCGCCTCATTAACACCAAGGAATTGATGGTTGCGGGCAAGTATTTTTGCAGTGTGACCGCCGGAATGATCATAGAGGATAAAGTTTTCAAACAAGTCAAGAAAGTTCTCCTTTTTGCAAATTCCTCGCAGCATGGTCTCTAATGCTACGCTTCCTTGATCATTCTCTTCTAGTCGTTTCCACTCATGGAAGAACTCAAATTTGCTCCCAAGTGTTCCGACTTTGGCTTCTGTGCCATTTGATAACATCAGAAATGCATTGTAATAAAACAGATGAGGAATGGTATCCTGATAATCAGTATAATTGTCATCATAAGCATTTTGCACATCTACAGTTGTTTTCTTCAATTCAACGAACAGTAGCGGCAAACCATTTACAAAACCAACAATATCAGTGCGGCGCCGGTAAAGTTCGCCGTGAATCTTCAGCTCCTTTACCGCTAGGAAATAGTTGTTTTCAGGATGAAGGAAATCAATAACCACCGCTGTCTTCGTTTCGGTTTTGCCATCAGGACGCTTGACAGTCACAGGAATACCATCACGAATAAGAAAATACTTCTCCTCGTTGATCTGCGAAAGAGATGATGTGGACAAACGCTTTTCAAGTGTAGCCTGAGCTTCGAGTATCTGTGAGTCAGTTATCCACGGGTTGAGCTTTTTCAGTGCATCACGAAAATACCGTACAAGCAAGATTTCTTTGTACGATTTACGACCAAAAGTGCCGTTTTCACCCAGCACCTCTGTGTTATATGCAAACTTAACATCCCAGCCAAGCTCGTTTTGAAGCAGATCACCTGCACTTTCCTGGACAAGTATGTTTTCAGAGTAATCATAGCTCATCTAATCACCTCTATACTATTATCCACACCGATATCTGGCAATAATCAATTATTGTTTTTTCTATTCTTTATCTGGTTTAGCTTTTCTCGGTCAAAAAACAATAAGATTAATAGCTTTCTAACTACTTCTTCCAACTCACAACACACATGCAACAATACCCAGTTTCGCCTGCTATATTCAGTGTAGTCAAACCAAAACTGACCATCCATTACTCTTGATGCATATTCTTCAATTATACCATCTAAAGCAACAATGAACCGCACCATTTTGTGCGTACAGCACAAAAAAGCCCCTATGGATAATTGAATCAAGCAACGAACTGGCTTCGCAATTCAAGCGGAGTCAGTTTTGTTTTGAATTGGATACGCTGATGATTGTAG
>Ga0256405_10000438_pt1 | contig 137842 bp, 133 predicted proteins | sample RumenRJG_02DNA_FD_189096 | JGI IMG/M metagenome (GOLD analysis project Ga0256405, IMG submission 189096) | Bovine rumen microbial communities from Lethbridge, Alberta, Canada - RJG_02 | ecosystem: Host-associated > Mammals > Digestive system > Stomach > Rumen | place: Canada: Alberta...
CAAGTTTAGCTTGGTCGATGATGGATTTCGATGACATGAGAAATACCTCCTTAAGAAGTTTAATGAAATGGAGATATTATCTCAGAAATATGGTATCTTAAAAAGGTACTGATGATTGAGGACTTACCCTTGTATGACTCTGTATATTCCTTCAACAATATCATCAATATATGTAAAATCTCGCTTCATATCCCCATAATTAAAGATTTTGATCGTTTGGTCGGCAATAAGTTTTTCGGTGGCAGAATAATAAAACGTATCCGGACGACCAGCAGGTCCATAATCAGTAAAGAATCTAAGTCCTGTTGAAGGAATACGCAACCTATTGTTGCACGATTAAGGCCGGTAAGGTCTGAAAGATACGCTTGGGTCATGTTTTTAGCTGTGCGGTGATTACGGATTGATTTAGCGCTTACAATATATCGCGGATTGAAAATTGGGCCTAAAATCTATGGTATTAAATCTATGGGATGTGTTAAAATAAAAGAATTATATGATAGTTATTTAATAGGAGACAGTGATGAAAAAAATAATGCCTAATCGCCTCGATAGAGGTTTTTACATGTACCAAGAGGAATTTGAAGCTAAGGCACTGGAAGTGCTTAGATCAGGATGGTATATTCTTGGAAATGAAGTAAAGGCTTTTGAAAAAGAATTTGCGGAATATACTGGAGCAAAATATTGCGTTGGATTGGCAAGCGGTTTAGACGCTTTGTGGATAGCTTTTAAGATTCTTGGAATTGGCCAGGGTGACGAAGTTATAGTTCAGGGAAACACCTATATAGCAAGTGTTATGGGAATAACAATGAATGGAGCCACCCCAATATTTGTAGAACCGGATGAGTACTATAATATTGATGCATCAAAAATTGAACAAAGAATAACGGAAAGAACCAAAGCTATTCTTGTTGTTCATTTGTATGGGCAGGCATCTAACATGGCACCAATAGTTCAATTGTGTAAAAAGTATAATCTTAAATTGGTTGAGGATTGCGCACAATCTCACGGAGCTTCATTTGATGGAAAAAAGACCGGAACGTTCGGCGATATTGGATGCTTTTCATTTTATCCGTCCAAGAATCTTGGCGCATTTGGTGATGGTGGAGCTATAGTAACAAATGACGCTAAGATAGCTGAAGATGTTAGGGTGTTTAGAAATTATGGGTCTGAAAAAAGATACTATAATAAAGTAGTTGGTGCAAATTCTCGTTTGGATGAGATTCAAGCGGGCTTATTACGAGTACGACTCGGCCATTTAGAGGAATTAGCTAAGGAAAAGGAGCATATTTGCAAGCGATATATAAACGAGCTTAACAACGAATTAATTGAATTGCCAAAAATACGAGAGGGTGCAACACATATATGGCATCAGTTTGTAATTCGGTCTGATTACAGAGATAAACTAATGGAATATCTGGAGAGAAATAATATAGGAACTATTATTCATTACCCTATACCACCACACCTTTCTGAAGCATATGCTTATCTAGGCATGAAAGCCGGTGACTTACCGATAACAGAAAAGTATGCAAACAGCGTTTTATCAATTCCTCTATATAATGGCATGACTAAAGAGGAACAGGATTATGTTATTGATGTTATTAATAGATTTACTGTGTAAAAAAAGGTTTTCAAAGTTGGACAGGACATCTATTCTCGGATAATGCGACAAACAGATTAAATAGGACAGTTGGGGCTTAAACATTATTTAAGGCTAAAACTAGAGAAAGTGAAGTTCTTATTATGAATTATGAGAAGTTAAAGAGCTTTTATTCCGGGAAGAGAGTTTTCGTTACTGGTCATACCGGCTTCAAGGGTAGCTGGCTTTGCGTCATTTTAAAGATGCTTGGCGCAGAAGTTTATGGTTATTCATTAAAGCCTAATACTGATCCCGATTTATTTGATATCCTTGGTATTGCCGGTGATATTCATTACACAATTGGTGATATAAGGGATATGGCCGCGCTCAAGAAGGCATATAAAGAGGCTAACCCAGATGTGGTCCTTCATCTTGCTGCTCAGCCTATTGTTAGGGACTCATACAAGGAGCCTCGCTATACCTACGAGACAAATGTAATGGGTACTGTAAATATATTGGAGTGTTTACGTAAGCATCCCGGAGCAATCAGTTTTTTGAACGTTACGACTGACAAGGTTTATGAGAACAATGACCTTGAGAACCATGGTTTCAAAGAGGACGAGAAGCTCGATGGATATGATCCGTATTCAAACTCCAAGAGCTGCTCTGAACTTGTAACGCATTCTTACAAGAAATCTTTTTTCTTAGAGGCGGATTCGCCTGCGATTTCTACCGCCCGCGCCGGAAATGTAATCGGAGGCGGAGACTTTGCCAACGACCGTATAGTACCTGATTGCGTAAGAGCGACTGTTAAGGGAGAAAGTATTATTGTTCGTAATCCTTATTCTACACGTCCTTATCAGCATGTTCTCGAGCCGCTTGCTGCTTATCTGATGATTGCAATGGAACAGGCGGCTGATAAAAAGTACGCTGATTATTATAATATCGGTCCCCGCGATGAGGATTGTATTAATACCGGAATCCTCGCCGATACTTTCATAAAGTACTGGGGAGAGCCCGCAAATTGGAAGAATATGTCCGAGGTTAACGCACCTCACGAGGCTAGTTTCCTTAAACTTGACTGCTCAAAGGCAAGAGAAACCTTCGGCTGGGAGCCAGTTTGGAACGTTGATTCCGCGATAAGGGAGACTGTCGTTTGGTACAAGGCTTGGAATGAAGGTGAAAATATGAGGGAGTTTACTGAGAAACAGGTGAGGGAGTTCTTTAAATATATTTTCTAGATTAAAAAAATTGTAAAATAGAGGTGACATTTGTTTAGTTAATAATGATATGCTTTGATTATTAAAGAGGCAATTGATCGATGCTTAGCAGCATGTGAAGGGAGAGGTTATGAAGCATACATTAAAGCGACAAGAAATGTTTTGTTTCCTTTTGAACAAAGAGAAATGTTTGGAAAAGTGCACTATGTTGATAATGTTGCAGATAAAAATCTATTGATGTGGAAACTGATAGAAGAATTTGAAGCAGAACATCCTGATTTTGAACCTTTGGAGTATCAATTGATAATTAGTTATAGAGTTTCATGAGTAATATAGAGGTTTATGTGGAGAGACGGAATTCAATCAAAACTATGAGATGGTATAGAGTAATATATACGTTATGTTTCTTTGCTTTATGCATTATCGACTGGATGGCAGGGAGTATGGAGGGAAGGGTACAGTTTATTTCGACGAATTGTACCGGGATTGTTATTGCTATAATTATCCTAAGTGGATATAGATTAAAGGACTTTTTTAAGCCGGTTTATGTGATATGGACCGGTCTTGTTATAGTCAGTGTTCCTTTGGCTGTTCTTTTTTTGATGCCGTATTATCCGTATAAGGGACAGTTTATATCTGGGATGGTTAACATATGTATATATGGATATATCGTAATACGCGTATCGATAAGGCAAATATATGAAAAGAAGAGTAACGTTAATTTTATAGTTTTCTTTATATGGATAGCTATGCTGGCTCTTATGTTGGTGTCTCGGAATGAAGCTATTTGGCCCCTTTGGTTTGCTGCAATGTTCGGAAGCTTTTATCTTACTGAATATGAGAAAGGAAAGAAGATTCTAATATACAAGGGACTTATTGATGGAGTTATTCTTGGATTCTTTGCTATTCAGGGAGCTGCGTTGCTTTTTAGACCATACGATATAGTTAGATATATGGGAATGTATCTAAACTGCAATATAAATGCGCTTTTTTATTTAACATCTTTTTGCGCTTTGCTATGTAAGCTATTTATATTGATAAAAGAGAATAAAAATATGGTGTTTCGGGTGATTACTTTTTTTCTTGCAGGTTCGATGTTTGGGTTTACTATTATGACTGGATCAAGGGCTACAGTTCTATCTTTGATAGCAGTATTTGTACCTTTTTTAATCAGTGGGTTTAAGTATTTTAAAAAAAAGGCAAGAACTGTCACCGTCTATATTGTATCATTAATCTTAGTTGCTACTATAAGTGTTCCTGTTACTTTTATGGCGGTGAGATACGTACCGACGATTCATTTACACCCGGTTTTCTTTATGGACGAGTACAATAATCCGGGAAAAATCCATTCTGGAGACCCGAGGGACTCGGAAAAATATGTTACATTCGATTATATGGTTAATTATTGTATTGGAGGGAGGCTGTCAAATATTTTTCCTCAAAAACTATCAGATGCTATAGAAACCGCTTTACCAGTAATGCAAGCATATGCTGCTGAAGCAGGAACCCCCGAAAAAGAGTACTTGATTGAAAAGGCAGAAGACTTATCGGGATTCAATATAAGATATCAGATACATAAATGGTATTTAAAAAAGCTGAATCTTTTTGGACATTCGAACGATGAGCATGGAGTGCCATTAACTTCGCGGCTTATTGCGCCTCATGCGCATAACTGGTGGCTTCAACTTACTTTTAATTTTGGTATCCCGGTAGGTATTCTATTACTATGTGGCGTAGCATTATATGTAAAGATTTTTTTCTCGCTTTTAAAAAGCGGAAACGATTTTTTTGCATGTATTATTGGATGCTTTACTACGGCTTTTTTAGTTTTTGGGTTCCTTGAGGTAGATTACTTCCTTGGACAGTTACCGTTTACACTATTCTTTTTATTGTTTGCGCTGGTAGTGCAGAGAGATCACGAGACTGTGAAAACAAAATAGTAAATAAGCAATAATAAGCTATTTTGAATAAGGTGTATATTCTATATGAAAAAATTCTAATTACCGGTGCTAACTCATATATTGGTACCAGTTTTGAAAAGTATGTAAAAGAGAATTATGGAAGCGAGTTTCAGGTTGAGACGGTAGACATGATAGACGGAAGCTGGAGAGATAAGGATTTCTCCGGTTTTGATGTAGTATTCCACGTTGCCGGAATTGCGCATGCAGATGTTGGAAATGTCAGCGAAGAGGTAAAAAAGAAGTACTATGCGGTTAATACTGATTTATCAATTGAAACTGCCAAGAAAGCAAAAGCAGATGGCGTTTCACAATTTGTCTTTATGTCTTCAGCTATTGTATATGGCGATTCAGCTCCAGCGGGAAAAGAAAAGAGGATTACAAGGGATACAGAGCCGCAGCCTGCTAACTTTTATGGAGACAGTAAGTGGCAGGCGGACAAAGGAGTACGGGAGCTGGAGGATGAGAACTTTACTGTCACGGTACTAAGACCGCCGATGATTTACGGAAAAGGAAGTAAGGGAAACTATCCGACTCTTGCTAAATTGGCCAAGAAACTTCCGCTTTTTCCTGATATAAGAATGAGAGATCGATGCTTTATATTGATAATCTTTGCGAGTTTTTAGCGCAAATTATGCTTCGATGTGAGGGCGGAATCTTCTGGCCACAGAATGCAGAGTATGGAAGGACTAGCGAGATTGTAAAGCAGATTGCGGTAGCTAGTGGGCATAAGATTGTTGTCAGCAAGGCGTTTAATTGGACGGTAGCTTTGGCTTCACGTATGCCTGGAAAGATTGGGGGGCTTGCCAATAAGGCGTTTGGTAATTTGTCCTATGACCAAGAGATGAGTAAGTACGATTTTGAATATCAGAAGGTTTCGTTTGAGGAGTCGATAAAGAGGATTGAGCAATAGTTGTTTGAGGAGGTGATACTATTGACTATTTTGGTTGTTGGAAATGGATATGATAGGGCACTGAATTTGCCTACAAGTTATGTACATTTTTTGAGTTTTGCTCGTTACGTTAAATGGTTTGTATCAGAGGATTACAAGATTGGGAAAAAAGAAGTCGAATCTTTCGGAGTAGATTCGAGAATAGCAGAACTAATCAATAACCAAATGGGTAATGTTCAGAATAATTTGTTTACCCAAAGAAAAGAATTAAAACAAGTATGTGACAGAAATTTTTGGTTAGAGTATTTTATACAAAAGCAGGAGTCACTAGTAAAGCAAGGAAAAGATAGGTGGGTAGATTTTGAAACGGAAATAACAAAGATAGTGTCTAAACTTTCCAATGTAGTGGATAGTTCGCCAGACGGAATCGATAATGAGTACGAAACTGCTGACATCGAAGAAATAGAAGAATTCTATCAAGAGCATAACATCGGGATAACTACTTATCGAGAAGTACATGATAGATTATTATTGGATTTGGATGAGCTTACATGGCTTATGGGAGTTTATTACGCGAAATTCGTGGAGAAGGTTCAAGCAGAAGAAATTCCTATTCAAATTAGGGATATTATAAATGGGATGAGTGGAGCAGACGAAATAAAAGTAGTTTCATTCAATTATACGCATTTTATCGAGGAGTATTTAAGGACGAAAGGGATTAAATTTGAAATTGATTATATCCATGGCCATGCGGATAAAGAATGTAAGGTTGGCACTAATAATATGGTTCTTGGGGCGGCAATGGGAGATGAGAATGTCGAATTTGCTGATTTTATGAAGTATTTTCAAAGGATTTTAAAGAAAACAGACCATAAGTATATTGACTGGATAGAATCGATAAATAGTGATTCTACGCTAATATTTAAGCGAGGCGTACAAAATACGCCGAAACCTATAAATAGGGTGTTCTTTTTTGGACATTCATTAGATTTAACCGATGGAGATATTATAGAGAAACTAGTTATGGCAACGAATACAAAAACAACTGTGTATTGTTATGCCAAAAACGAACAAGATCATAAGGATATAATACAAAAGATAAAGAATATGCAAGCTATTATTTCACGTGAGGAGGTGATAAAAAGAACTAGCGTAGGAGGGACATTGGAATTCATTTCAATGTGAGATGGAACCGGAAAAGATTGTTTTTTTCTATGAAGGATAAATGATAGATAGATTTATAACGGAAAGGAGAAGGTGTATATTATCAAATACATCTTGTAATAATATATGGCTATTTTATTAGATAATCTAAATGTAGATTGCTATAGAGGACTATCACATATAGAATTAACTGGGTTTAATCATGTGAACATCCTTGTGGGAGATAATAATGTCGGAAAAACTTCAGTTATGGAAATGATATTTGCACTTAATGCTCCTTATTCTTTGGACATCTGGAACGAGATAGCAAGGAAAAAAAGCAATAGTAGAGGGTTTACTTATTATTCTGCGTATCAAACACTTTTTCCAATCGATAATGAAAAGCGGATTAAGTTTGAGGGTTCTTTTTTTGACTATGGAATGGTATCCGTATCTGTGTCTGCAGAAGAGTATAATACAACTATTTCAGAGAAGGAATTAAACCGTATAAACGGTTTAATTAAAACTGGAAATCAAAATTCCCAAGATTCATATGTTGATACTAAGGTGTTAGAAATAAGTATAAATAGCAGAATGGGAGAAGTTGAGTTTGAAATTTATGATTTTCAGAGGAGACCGCCGCGTATACCGGTGAATGATGAAAAAAAGAGTCTGTGGGCATATAATACTGTTTTCCTGGAACCTCGTGATGGTTTAGAAAATGATTTTTCGTATCTTAAAAAGGTGATTCTAGATTCGGAATATTACTCACAGTTAGTTGAAATCTTAAAAGAGTTTGATCAAACAATTACTGGTATTATTGCCGTAGAAGATATGGGGAGAACGGAATACTATGTTCGCACAAGTAATCATAATACTGCAATACCTATATCGGTATATGGAGACGGTCTCAAGAAGGCATTAATCATTTTTGCGTGTATGGCGTCAAACAAGGATGGAATTGTTCTTGTTGATGAAATCGAATCATCTATACATACATCGGCGATGAAAAAAGTGTTCCTGACAATATTAAACTGGGCAAAAAAATTGAATATACAACTCTTTATATCGACGCATAGTAAAGAGGCACTGAATATATTGTTAAATTGTGGCGATGAGTATCAGGAAGGAGTTACTGTATTTACTTTATATCGTAATGAAAATGGAAGCTATGTTAGAAGATTGAATTGTACTGAAGCGTTAGAATTGCAAAATAGAATGGGAATGGAGATTAGATAATGAATAGTTTGATACTATGCGAAGGGAAAACAGATTGCATTCTTCTTCAGTATTACCTTGAGAAAGTTTATTCATGGGTTAGGGTTGAGAGGAGTGGCTTTCATGTTACAAATAATTCATGGAGCAATTTGTTTAAAAAGAATAACGATTCATTGATTATTGCTGAATCTAAAGGCTGTAATAGGCTTCCAGACGGTCTTGCTTTGGCTATGACAAGAAATGAAAATGCTGCTCCAGGTAATATAAATGATTTTTTGGATAGAATAATTATTTTTTCAGATAATGATGAGGAAATAACAGAAGCAGAAATGCTACAAAAATTACAAATAAAGATTAAAGCAGCCAAGGTATCTGTTTCAAAGCCGCTAGAAAAAGGTAACTGGAACCAATGCGATATACAGACAATAGAGGGGAAAAAGTCATTTATGCTGTATGTTATGTTTGTCCCCTTTGAGGAAAATGGTGCCCTTGAAACGTACCTGCTTAATTGTGTAGGAGAAAAAGATGAGTATGATAAAAGCATTATCGTAAGAGGTAATTCTTTTATAGAGACGGTTGATCCCGAAAAAAAATATCTAAATCATAGAAGAACAAAAACAAAGGCGAAATTTGATGTCTATTTTTCTGTAAGAACAGCTGTAGATCAATACAGTGAACGGCAAGATATCTTAAAGTCTGTTGAATGGGAAAAATACGAAAATATGCGAAAGGATTTTTCAGTATTTAGTGATTTGGGGTAGGTAAAAACAAGAATTTGAGGCAGAACATCCTAATTTTGAATTCGTGAAGTATCAATTGATAATAGTTTTGACAAAGAAAACGGAATAGAGGAGTGCATTTGATAGTTTGTGAGAGAGATAAGCCAATGATTTTTGGAGTCCACCATATTGCAATTATTGCTTCTTCGGAGGCAAGCGTAGAGTTTTATAGCAAATTAGGATTTGTTGAAACATTTAGAAAAGAAAGAGCTTATGATACCGTGGTTTTGATGGAAGGTTACGGAATCAAGCTGGAGATTTTTGTTGATCCGAATCATCCAAAGAGAGAAACGAATCCCGAGAGATTGGGCTTGAGGCACTTATCTTTGAAGGTTGATAGCTGCAAAGAAATTAGCAAGGTATATAAATGCGGACCTATAGGTAAAGACTGGGTGGGCGAGAATTATTGCTATACAGAGGATCCGGATGGATTAGTTATAGAATTTCATGAGTAATAAGAGGTTGATGTGAAAAGACAGGATTTGACAAACCCTATGCAGGGGAAGAAGGTTATATTTGTTGAAGATATAAATGACAAGGAAAATGCGGATGGAGTTCGCGGTCATTTAGAGGAATTCGGGCCGAGCGACTACAGGTCAGGAGTATATGAAAAGGTAATTAAGAGAGTTGTTGACGTTATTGTTTCCTTTCTTGGACTTATTATCCTTTCGCCGGTCTATCTGGTGGTTATTATTGCTATTTTGATTGATGATCCCGGCCCAATCTTTTTTTCGCAAAAGAGAATAGGCAAGAACAAGAGATTTTTTATGCTCCACAAGTTCCGCTCGATGAAGATGTCCACGCCACATGATGTCCCGACTCATATGCTCGAAAATCCTGAGCAGTATATTACGAAGGTCGGAAAGTTTCTAAGAAAGACCAGTCTCGATGAACTTCCGCAGATATGGGATATCTTTATTGGAAATATGTCTATCATTGGTCCTAGACCTGCGCTTTGGAACCAGGATGTACTTACTGCGGAAAGAGACAAGTATAATGCCAATGACGTAAAGCCGGGTCTAACCGGTTGGGCGCAGATAAACGGAAGGGATGAACTTGAAATCCCGGATAAAGCGAGACTAGACGGAGAATATGTTGAAAAGATCAGCTTCCCTTTTGATGTGAAGTGTTTCATCGGGACTATCTTCTCAGTAGCTAAAAGCGAAGGTGTTGTTGAGGGAGGAACAGGGGAGATGAAGAAGAGGGGAGTGGGAAAGGAAGCATAGGTGAAGGAAGGAATTATAAAATATCCATACATAGTAATAAGCACCATTGTGGCAGGCGTTTGTCTGATGTTTTCCGGGATCGCGTACGCATATAAAAAGCCTTTTGCTTGGGTATCGCCGATATACTTTGCTATTGGTATTTTGACCTTAGCGCTTTTATGCTTAATATTTTTAAGAATTAGAGATAAGGCCGGTAAATATGAGAAAAAGGATGTTGTTATCGTTCTTTCTTTAAGCGTATTGTTCTTTGGACTGATTTTGATAGCAACGCACTTTTACTACTTTAAAACCGGTTGGGATGCGAGTTATGTCATAGGAGCCGCAGAAGCTTTGGCGAAAGGAGAAGAGTTTGCCGGCGCGGCGTATTTTTCAATATATCCCAATAACCTTTTGCTGGTGGGGATTTTTTCTCTTGTGATTCGGGTTAATGATTTATTTGGCTTTTTCCCGTATTACTATTCGCTGATAGTTTTTCAGGCTTTTTCACTTGTTGCATCGGGAGTATTATTCTTCTTTACGACTAATTATCTATCAAAAAAGAGGTCTGTTGCGTATCTATCATGGCTTATATTTATGATAGTCGGAGGCTTATCACCTTGGGTGATAATACCTTACTCAGACACAGTAGGTCTCTTCTTTACATCGATTGTATTATATCTCTATGCAAAGAAAAAGCTGCCGTTTGTTGCAGGACTTTTATTAATGCTGGGATATTATGTTAAACCCGGTGTTATGATCCTTGGGATTGCAATCGCTATTGTAAGTCTTCCGAAAGTAATAAAAAGTATCCGAAAAAAAGATAAAAAGGTTATTTTAGGCGTGGCTTTAGCGGTTTTGGGAATGGTCAGTGGAATAGTCGTTTATAAGTTGACGGAGCGCGTAAGCGGATACGAGATTGATAAAGAACGGACTTTTGGCGTAACTCATTATTTAATGATGGGGTTAAATGAGGAATATAACGGGGTTATCAATATCGAGGACCAGGATTTTTCGATGAATATTGATACTGCAAAAGAAAGGAAAAGCGAGAATCTTAGAGTAGCCGGAGAAAGACTGAAGGGTATGGGAGTCTTGGGACTGTTTCAGCACTTTGGTAGAAAAATCCTTACCACGTACAATGACGGTACTTTTGCCTGGTATGTTGAAGGCGAATTTATGATAGAGCCTATCTGGACCGGGCACCCGGAGGTTGAAAAGATTTTTAGAGATTTTTATTATCCGGACGGAAAGGCATACAATGCATTTCAAAATATATCTCAGTGCTTATGGATGGGTGTTTTGGCATTTTCTATAGCAGGGGGATTCTTCAGTAAGGATGAGAGAGAATTGGCGATAATGCTTACGCTTATTGGTGTATTTGCGTATGAAATGCTTTTTGAGCCCAGAGCCAGACATATGTTAGTCGAGCTGCCACTGTTTATTTATATGGCTGTACGCGGCGTTGAGGGATGCATGAGGTGGGTAGCTTCGAAGGCGAAAAGCTTCATGAAATCATGGTTACCGTTGAAGAGATCAGAGAGCTGCTGAAAGAAATGAAATAATTGAATGGATTATAGCGAAAACTCACCTGACGGTGAGTTTTTGTGTCCTTAAAGCATTTATACGTTTATGCATCGTAAGCGCTAAATATTCGGTGGGTATAAAACCACCAGTTTATACTTCGTATTGGATTTGAAAGTAAAGAGATTTTTCAGAGCAATGGTGATTTCAGAGCCAGTTGGAAAAACAAATAAAAACTGATATAATAAAAATATAGGGAATAATCCATTCATAAAGGCACTCTAAGAGGATTATGCATGTTGTTTTATCATTAGTGGTAACGGAAAAAGGAAATGAATAGTCAAATAACCGAAAGAATTAAAGAAGCCGAAATCATGGTGCAGGAAACGAAATCCGCGTACATGCATGCGGTGAAGCATCTTAAAGAACTGCAAAAGATGCAGAAGCAGCTAGAGTGCGAAAAGATTATCGAAAAGCCGCTTATTATGCCGAATGACCTAATTAGTGCGACGTATTGCGACCGGAGACTAACCACGGTTTCGGAAAAAATATGGCATTATGCACTGGCAGTATATGAGTATACTAACGGTAACACTATTCCACTGGAAGTGCTCGAACTTTTATCCACTTCTCTTAAGCAGAAGAAGTTTAGAGATGCAAAGATAGGGGAGTTAAGGAATTGCGCTATAGTTTTTCCCAATGGATTGTATACGAAGCTGTTTTCTTATATTGAATTCAGAGATGGCGAGTTATTCTTTATATTCGAGGTCCATATTCTTATAAGGGTTTTAGCCTGTACCAGAGCAGCTGCGTTATCTCGTCAAGGGGTAATGCGGAATAGAACGGAGATGTCGGCACATCGGAATCCGGAGGGAGATTGAGAGGAAATGATCTATGCACAGACTATATGAAAACGAAGATATCGTTATATTTTGGGACTCGGATAAGTGTTACCATGCAAAGATGTGCGTGACGGGTAGTCCAAAGACTTTTGATATAAACAGAAAACCTTGGATTGATGTGACGCTAGCGGATAATGCAGAGATTTGGCAGACGGTTTTAGCGTGTCCATCGGGAGCCTTGAAAGTTCTTTATCGTCATGAGATTGATGTAGTATTTGAACCTGATAACCATCGGAGCGTTGCGCTTGATGGAGATAAGAAGATCGGGGAGTGCGATTATCAAGATAATGGGGATTCCTGGGTAATCTATCATACAGAAGTTGATCCGGAGTTTGGTGGCAAGGGTATTGCAAAGAGACTTGTGTATAAAGTAATTGAAGCAGCGGAGAAGAGAAAAACTGCTATTGATGCAACTTGCTCCTACGCTGTAAAAGTCCTTAGAGCATGAGAGTTGCTAAATAATAAAAAACCCGAAGTTTTATAAAACGGAGTTAACATGAGATACATACTTGAAAATGACTTAATAAAGGCAGAATTTGATACATTTGGAGCGGAGCTTAAGTCCGTTATTGATAAAAAGACGGGACGCGAGTACATTTGGTGCGGAGACCCTGCCGTCTGGGGAAGGACTGCCCCTGTGCTCTTTCCTTTTGTAGGGGCCTGCAACGGGAAAAAATATACATTCGAAGGCAAGGATTACCCTATGACTTCCCACGGATTTGCCAGGGATAAGGAGCATGAATTAGTTAGCAAAAGTGATAAGGAGATTGCTTTTTCGCTTAAAGACAGCGGGGAAACCTATGAAATATACCCATTTCACTTTGAATTTATAAACACTTATAAACTTGAAGGCAGTACTGTTACAGTAGAGTGGAAGGTAGTAAATCCGGGCCAGGACAGAGAAGACCAAAACCTCTACTTCTCGCTTGGGGCTCATCCTGCTTTTGTGTGTCCTATAAACGGAGAAGCAAATAAAGCGGGATACAGGATATTTTTCAAGGGGGTAGACGAGATCCATCATCACGGTAATCTCACCGGTACATGTACCCACGAAGACCGCGTTCTTACTTTGGAGAATAATCGCGCGGTTATTACGCCGGAATTCTTCGACAGGACGACTTACATCGTAGAAGGCAAGCAGACTGGTGAGGTGGGACTCGAGACGCCTGACGGAAAAAGATTTGTAACCGTTTCTTTCGATACGCCTCTTTTTGCCGTATGGTCTCCCGAGCGCAAGAACGCACCTTTTATCTGTATAGAACCTTGGTACGGCAGAGCAGATTACGACGATTTTACGGGTGATCTCCCCGACCGCGAGTATGGCAATACTCTGGGGAAAGGGGAAGTATTTGATAAAAGTTACAAGATTACTTTTGGATAAATACCGGTGATTAATGGGTGGGTGAGAATCCGCCCTATTTTAATGCAAAAGGCTATATTTCTGAAGGATTCTTAAAAAGACAAAAGTGTATATTTGTGGTAAAATTTACGGGAATAAGCGTAAAATCATCGGGTTTTACCGGGAGGAAATATGAAAACAGCTCTTATCACAGGAATTACCGGACAGGACGGTTCATACCTGGCCGAGTTTTTATTGGAAAAAGGATATGACGTACACGGAATAATCCGCCGTTCTTCGGTTGATTTCCGCGAGAGAATAGCGCACTTAGAGGGAAACGAAAGGTTTCATCTTCACTACGGCGACCTTAGCGACTCTATGAGCATCCTCAAAGTTGTAAGCAGCGTTCGCCCCGACGAAATATATAATCTTGCGGCCCAGAGCCATGTACAGGTCAGCTTCGATGTACCCGAGTTTACTGCTGATGTGGACGCGGTAGGGGTACTTCGCATACTCGAAGCTGTAAGAATCTGCGGCCTTTCAGACACTTGTCGCATCTATCAGGCTTCTACTTCGGAGCTCTACGGAAAGGTTGAGGCTGTACCTCAGTCGGAAGATACGCCTTTCCACCCGTACTCTCCTTACGCCGTTGCGAAGCAGTATGGCTTTTGGATTACAAAGGAGTACCGCGAGGCCTACAATATGTTCGCCTGCTCCGGAATCCTTTTTAACCATGAATCTGAGCGCAGAGGTGAAACCTTCGTTACAAGAAAGATTACTCTTGCCGCAGCCCGCATTGCGCAGGGAAAGCAGGACAAGCTTTATCTTGGAAACCTTTCCTCCCTCCGCGATTGGGGTTACGCTAAGGACTACGTTGAGTGCATGTGGCTGATCCTTCAAAATGACAAGCCCGATGACTTTGTCATCGCAACCGGAGTTCAGCACACCGTCCGCGAGTTTGCAACCCTTGCTTTCCACTACGCCGGAATCGAGCTGGATTGGCAGGGAGAGGGTGCCGAGGAAAAGGGTATCGATAAAAAGACGGGAAAGGTTTTGGTTGAGGTATCGCCAGATTTCTATCGTCCCACAGACGTTGTAAATCTTCTCGGGGATCCGACGAAAGCAAAGACTAAGCTTGGCTGGAATCCGACCAAGACTTCATTTGAGGAGCTTGTGCGTTTGATGGTTGATCATGATATGAAAAAGGTAGCGGTAGAGAGAGCCGGAGAGAGTATCAAGACAAATCTCGCCGAGTATCTTGAAAAGGGTATCGTAAAGTAGGTGCGTAAACAATGAATATAATTTTACTATCCGGCGGCTCGGGCAAGCGCCTTTGGCCGCTTTCCAACGATATAAGAAGTAAGCAGTTTATCAAGATCTTTAGAAGTACCGAAGAGGATGGCGGGTATGAATCCATGCTCCAAAGGATGTATCGCGGGATCCGCTACGTTGACCCTTCGGCAAAGCTTACTATCGCAACCTCCGGAAGTCAGGTTTCGTCGATCCATAACCAGATCGGTGAGGATGTGAATATTTCCGTGGAGCCCTGCAGGAGAGACACTTTCCCTGCGATAGCCCTTGCGAGCGTTTATTTAAACGAAATCTGCGGCGTAGGGCTTGATGAGCCCGTTGTCGTATGCCCCGTTGATCCTTACGTTGATGATGAGTACTTTAAAGCTCTGTCGGAGCTCTCAGACCTTGCGGCAAAAGGTGATGCAAACCTTACTCTTATGGGTATCGAGCCGACCTACCCCAGCGCGAAGTACGGATATATTATTCCTGCATCTAAGGATAAAATAAGCGCTGTTACCGAGTTTAAGGAAAAGCCGGATGAAAAGACTGCGGCTTCTTATATCGAAAGGGGAGCCCTTTGGAATGGTGGCGTTTTCGCTTACAAGCTTGGGTTTGTTATTGAGAAGGCGCATGAACTGATTGATTTTACGGACCATAAGGATTTTTTTGAAAAGTACGATAAGGCTACAAAGATCAGCTTTGATTTTGCCGTTGCCGAAAAGGAAAAGAGTATAAATGTAATGCGCTTTTCCGGGACATGGAAGGACCTTGGAACCTGGAACACTTTAGCTGAGGCCATGGAAGAAAATATCATTGGCGAAGGTGTCCTTGGAGGTGGCTGCGAAAATGTGCATATCATCAATGAGCTTGATATGCCTGTTCTTGTTATGGGTCTTAAAGATGCTGTCGTAAGCGCCTCTCCCGAGGGAATCCTTGTTTCCGATAAACACAAGTCAAGCTATATAAAGCCTTACGTTGATGAGTTTACAACCCCCGTAATGTTTGCGGAAAAGAGCTGGGGAAGCTACCGCGTTATCGACGTTGAGAGCGATTCGATGACCTTAAAGGTTACCCTTAATCCGGGGCATCGGATGAATTATCACAGCCATAACCGTCGCCGTGAGAGCTGGAATATTATTGAGGGCAGAGGAAGGGTTATCGTCGACGGAGTTTCTAAAAACGTTGGACCCGGGGACAGCTTGGAACTTAATATCGGGCAAAAGCATACGATCATCGCCGATACCCGGATTAAACTTATCGAAGTCCAGTACGGCAAGGATATCGACGTCAAAGATAAGATTAAATATGATTTCCCGGAGTGATTCCCGGGATTCCGAATAGAAAAAAATAGGAATAAGCTAGGGAAAAGATTAAGATATGATGGAAAAGAATTCAAAAATCTACGTAGCGGGCCACAGAGGGATGGTCGGAAGCGCAATCGTCAGAGAATTACAAAGACAGGGATACAATAATCTTGTGCTTCGGACTCACAAGGAGCTTGATCTTACAAGACAGGATCAGGTTGAAAAGTTCTTCGAGGAAGAAAAGCCGGAGTACGTATTTCTAGCCGCAGCTAAGGTTGGCGGAATAATGGGAAACGCTACCGCAAAGGCCGACTTTATGTATGAAAACATGATCCTCGAGATGAATGTCATCCATTCGGCCTGGAAGAACGGATGCAAGAAGCTGGAGTTTTTAGGCTCCTCCTGCATCTACCCCAGGATGGCACCGCAGCCGATGCCGGAGAGCTGCCTTCTTACAAGCTCTCTTGAACAGACAAACGAGGCATATGCCCTTGCAAAGATCAGCGGCCTCAAGTATTGCGAGTACTTAAACGGTCAGTACGGAACGGATTATATCTCCGTTATGCCGACAAATCTTTACGGACCCAACGACAATTATCATCCGGAGCATAGCCACGTTCTCCCGGCTTTGATCAGAAGGTTTCACGAGGCGAAGGTAGCCGGATTGCCGACGGTTACCTGTTGGGGAGATGGCAGTCCACTACGCGAATTTTTATACGTTGACGATCTTGCAAATCTCTGCGTCTTTTTAATGAATAATTATAGCGGAGACGAGACTGTAAACGCCGGAACCGGGAAAGAGCTTACTATTAAGGAGCTGACAGAGCTTGTTGCAAAGGTAGTCGGATACGAAGGCGAGATCCTTTGGGATCCTTCTAAGCCAAACGGCACTCCCAGAAAGCTCCTTGATGTCAGCAAGGCTACAAAGCTTGGCTGGACATACAAGACTGAACTTGAGGACGGAATTAAACTGGCTTACGAGGATTTCCTTAATAACCCTATGAGGGCGGAGAGATAGTTTTGATTAAGAATTGTTAAGAATATGAAAGCCCCTGTATCGTTGAATACAGGGGCTTTATATGTTATAATTTGAAGTAATTATGGGTAAAAATTTATATTCTAATAACAACATAACTGAATACGGAGATGAACTTGAAGGCTTCGAGGAAGTTCCGGGATACTTTGAGATGACAAGGGAGATGGATCTTAGCGGAAAGCTACCTGAAGAAACCTACTCTGAAGAGACTTTTTCGGATGATGAATTTGCCGGGGAAGAACTCGGAGAGGAAGAACTCGAGGAGGAGATACTTACCGAGGATACTGAGGAAGCTTTCGCTGAGGAAACTGAGTATGAAGAAGACTACGAGGAAGCTGAGTACGAGGGAGGCTCACAATATGTAGAGGAAACTCAGGATACCGAAGAGACCGAGGATTTTGAAGAGATTCCGGAGTATGATGAACCGGGCTCTGAGGAAAACTTAGATTATGAGAACCTCAGATATACCGAGGAGGAGCTGAGGGAGAGCGCTTCTTATGAGGAGGAAGCTTTAGGCGAAGAGATTCCCGCGGATGAAGCCGAGGAGTATGGTGAGGTTATCGACGAGGAAGAGACGGCATATGCTGAGGAACCCGCTTCATATACTGACGAGGCTATCTACAAGGAAGAGGAAACCTATGCTGAGGAACCTCAGTATGAGGAGGAAATCCCTGAGGTGACCTACGAGGACGATACGGTATACGCAGAAGAGTCTCAATACGTAGACGAGCCTCAGTACGAAGAGGAAGAAGCCCTCGATGACGACTTTGATTTAGAGGACGAATTTGACCAAGGCTACGCATCTGCTACAGCGGAAAAACGCTACAACGGAGCGCAAAGCGCAGGCTTTGGCGGAGACAGCCGCGGGAATGCAAAATCCGGCAACGCCCACTACGAGAGGCTTAAAAATAGCGGCCGTCCCAACAGATTTGAATCCATCGATAATGACGACGCCGGCCCTATGGGCGGAGCGGGAAGCGGACTTCCAGCGGTTTCCAAGATGCTGATTGCGATGGCTGCAGCCGTTGTTGTACTCATCATTGTAACCGTTGGTGCGCTTTTTGCGACGGGAAATAATATCTTCTCTACAAAGTCAAAGGCCGGAAACGGCATCGTTAAAAATGCAGAGCTTATGGGAGCCGGAGCTTCAATCTCCGGATTGGACGGAATAGGCCTTTCCGGACTCGATAAAGCGTATCTTTTAAAGATAGCTGAGATTGAAGACAAGGAAGCCGCAGCAGCCGAAGCGGAAAGGCTTGAACAGCTTGCCAAAGAAGAGGCTGAGAGAAAGGCCTACGAGGAAGCTGAGCTCAGCAAGCAGGTTGAAGTTAAGATTGAACCTGTTTCGATTTTAAAGGACTTAAAGATTAAATTCCTGAATTCCAAGACAGGAAAGCTTATAGCAAACGTTCCTTTCAAGATAGAAGTTGTCTATCCCGACGGAAAGAAAAAGACCTGGGAGGATGGCGACAAGGACGGAATCATCTACTACAGCGACCTTGCAAAGGGAAATTATAAAGTGCACGCCATCGCTCTTGATGGCGAGGATTACAAGTATTACACCCTTCCTTCGGATAAAACCTGCGAGGTAAAGGGCGAGATTGCATACAAGGCAATCGATGTTGCCGATGAGATTCTGGACGCTTCCCAGGTAGACGAGGGAGCCGAGGATACGGCAAGAGACGGTGCCGATACAGGCGGAACCGCCGAAGTCGTAAGCCCGGTACTTAAGGATACAGTAGCTTACGTTGCAAGCGGAACGATTATCGTTTACGACAAGATAGACAAGACAAAGATACCTTTTACTTTGCCTACAGTTGCATCCCTTAATGCAGCTAGTAGCAGACAGCTGATGACAATCTACCGGACGGCGGATACGCAGCAGCCCACGGATCCTCAAAGCGGAACGACAGACCCCGGTACAACGCCTGCAACGGATACTCTAAGCGCGGGAAGTAGCGCAGTAAGCCTTACGGTCGGACAGTCTACAACAGTAGAGATTTCAACTAATATAGACCCTGCTCAGTTGTCTTTTTCGGCTGGAGACCAAAGCATAGCGGAGACTGCGCTAAATGGTAATGGTACGAGCGTGTCTATTTTAGCTAAAGCGGCAGGAAGTACTACTTGTACTGTATCAAAAAATGACAGTTCGATTTCGACCAGCATTACAATAACCGTCACAGCACCTGTTACCTACGGCCTTGCTGTTGGCAACTCATCAGTCAGCATAGTGGCCGGAGCAAGCGCGAGCGTTGCAGTCACTCCGTCAAACTTTGATGTATCAGCTGTGACTGCAGAGACATCCGATGCCGGCGTTGCTACAGCGGCAATGAGCGGAGGAAACGTTGTAATTACAGCGGTTAAAGCAGGATCGGCTACAATTACCGTAAGAAAAGCTGACGATACAAGCGTTTCGGCACAGATTGCCGTCACCGTCACCCCCGCCGCTTCAGTTAACTTTGATAAGCCCTCGGGCAATGTCTATATTAAGCAGGCGATTACCGCGAAGGTGGTTCCTACTGCTGTTACTTTAGGCGAGATTTCGGTCGCTTCCTCAAATACCGGAATCGCTACAGTATCGGGAATTGCTGCGGACGGAACCGTTACCATTACAGGTGTAGCCGCAGGAACAACGACGATCAACGCGGTTGTCTCTGCAAATCCTGCAATAGCGGCATCGTTTACCGTTACCGTAAAGGATTACACTGAGTTCTACGCTCAGCCCCTTAAGCTTGCTGACGGAACGCAGATTTACATTAAGACCGCTGACGGAAAATATGTTGCTGCAACCAATGGTGATTACAGCAAGTATAACGAGTTTTATACTTCGAGACAGTCCTACACCGGTTGGCAGACCATCAACAGCGCAAAATACTACTATACTGCTGAAGGGAAGCCTGTTACCGGAATGCAGGTTATCAGCGGAATCTCATACAACTTCGACGATAAGGGAGTTATGATCTCCAGCGGATCCGCCGCAGCAAGCGGAACAATCTGCATCGACGTATCCAAGTGGAACGGCGATATCGATTGGAAGAAGGTTAAGGCTGCCGGAGTTAACTACGCCATCATCCGTATCGGATACAGAGGATCCACAAAGGGCGGACTTATCGACGATGCGAAGTTCAAGGCAAATATGTCCGGAGCTATTGCCGCCGGAATTCAGGTCGGAGCTTACTTTGTAACCCAGGCGGTCAATGAAGTCGAGGCAGTCGAGGAGGCATCCGCTGCTATAAGCAGACTTTCCGGATACAGCTTATCTCTTCCCGTTTACCTTGACGTCGAGTCCAGCGGTGGAAGAGGCGATGCGATTGACAAAGCAACCCGCACCGCGGTCTGCAAGACCTTCTGCCAGACAATGCAGAACTCGGGCTACAAAGCCGGAATCTACGCTAACAAGAGCTGGATGACGAATAAGATAGATATGTCACAGCTTGGTGGATACAGCGTCTGGGTTGCCCAGTACTATAAAGAATGTACCTACGGCGGAAGCTACAATATGTGGCAGTATACAGACAAGGGATCCGTCGACGGAATAAAAGGAAATGTTGACTTAAGCAAGTTCCATTAAAGGACCTAAAAAGGAGAAAAAATGCGTACTTATTTAGTAACCGGAGGGGCCGGATTTATCGGTTCCAACTACATCCACTATATGTTCAAGAAATACGGAGATGATATCCGTATCATCAACGTTGATGCCCTTACCTACGCGGGAAATCTCGAGAACCTTAAGGACATCGAGAACAGACCTAACTACACCTTCGTAAAGGCAAATATCTGCGACAAGGAAGCAATAGCTAAGATCTTCGCGGAAAACGATATCGACCGCGTTGTACACTTTGCAGCCGAGAGCCACGTTGACCGCAGTATCAAGAATCCCGAAGTATTCGTTCAGACAAATGTCCTCGGAACCGCTGTTATGCTTAACTGCGCAAAGGCGGCTTGGGAGCTTCCTGACGGAAGCTTCAAGGAAGGAAAGAAGTTCCTCCACGTATCAACCGACGAGGTTTACGGATCACTTCCCGACGATGAGAACGCTTTCTTCTACGAGACAACCCCTTACGATCCCCACAGCCCTTACTCAGCAAGTAAGGCAAGTTCGGATATGCTCGTAAAGGCATATATGGACACCTACAAGTTCCCCGCGAACATCACAAACTGCTCCAACAACTACGGCCCTTACCAGTTCCCCGAGAAGCTCATTCCTCTTATCATCAACAATGCGCTTCAGGGAAAGAAGCTCCCCGTATACGGAGACGGCAAGAACGTCCGCGACTGGCTCTACGTTGAGGACCACGCAAAGGCAATCGATATGGTTCAGGAGAAGGGCAAGCTCTTCGAAACCTACAATATCGGCGGACATAACGAGAAGCAAAACATCGAGATCATTAACATCATCCTCGAGACCCTTCAGGAGATGCTTCCTGATTCTGACCCTCGTAAGGCACATATAAATCAGGATCTCATCACTTACGTTGAGGACAGAAAGGGACACGATCGCCGCTACGCAATTGCCCCCGACAAGATTAAGCGTGACCTTGGCTGGGAGCCCGAGACTTACTTCAAAGAAGGAATCAAGAAGACGATTGCATGGTTCTTCGAGCATGAGGATTGGATGAAGAATGTAACTTCCGGCGATTACCAGAAGTATTACGAAGACATGTATTCTAATCGTTAGTTTAAGTAAGGGATTTCGGATATTAAGTGTGTTTGCGGTATAAGTCGGGAGCGCAAGCGTAATGTCTGAGCATAAAACGGTCCCGACGTAATTGTTCGAGCAGCTCGCCATGATGAGGCGAGCGTCGCGAGTTAAAGTCGGGCGTTTTTGTACTTTGCGAAGACGATGAAGCGTTAAGCGCGGAGACTTAGCAAACATACTTGATATCCGGAAGCCCGTATTAAAGAAAGGCTATGTACATGAAAGGAATAATTCTAGCAGGAGGCAGCGGCACTCGTCTTTATCCGCTCACCAAAGCAATCTCAAAGCAGATCATGCCTGTCTACGACAAGCCCATGATCTACTACCCCCTCTCAACCCTCATGCTTGCGGGCATCAGAGAGGTCCTTATCATCTCCACCCCACGCGACCTTCCCGTTTTCAAGGAACTCTTCGGAGACGGAAGCCAGCTGGGAATGAGATTTGAGTATGCTATCCAGGAGACCCCCAGAGGACTCGCCGATGCGTTTATCGTAGGAAAGGATTTCATCGGAAGCGATGCAGTTGCCCTTGTTCTCGGCGACAACATCTTCTACGGTCAGAGCTTTTCTAAGGTACTTAAAGAAGCTGCAAACCGCGTTGAAACAAAAGGCGGCGCTACAATCTTCGGATACTACGTAAGAGATCCCAGAGAGTACGGCGTAGTAGAGTTTGACGAAAACGGAAAAGCTCTCTCAATCGAGGAAAAGCCCGCAAATCCTAAGTCAAACTACGCTGTTCCCGGACTTTACTTCTATGACAATAAAGTCGTTGATATCGCTGCAAACGTAAAGCCCAGCGCTCGTGGAGAGATTGAGATTACCTCTGTTAATAATACTTATCTTGAGGCGGGAACCCTTTCAGTTGAGACCCTTGGAAGAGGATTCGCTTGGCTCGATACCGGAAACCACGATATGCTCCTTGCGGCAGCTGACTTCGTATCTTCGATTCAGAAGCGCCAGGGACTCTACGTTTCCTGCATCGAAGAGATCGCTTACAAGAGAGGGTTTATTGATAAAGAGCAGCTTCTTAAGCTCGCCGAGCCCCTCCTTAAAACAGAGTATGGCAAATATCTTGTAGAGGTAGCTAATGGACTCTAAATTAAAGAGGCTGACTGTAATAGGATCCCTCGGACTGATTGCCCTTATCGCACTGATCGTTCTTTACGCAAACGGAAGCTTTAATAAGCCTCAAGGCAGAAAGAATACGCAAGCTCAAAGCACCGTCGCTGCTTCTGAAGGCGGAAACGGAGCTGGCAGCGGAGCAAATAACAGCGCCGCAGGCACAGAAGATGCGACCGTTTCCGGAAGTGGTGCAGGTGCCGTAGCAACCGGTCAGGTTGGAGGCGACCTCAAGGGATTCCTCACAGACAACACATTCTTTGATAAAGAGAATAATGAATTTTTAGAGAGCTTGTTTGATATGTCGAAAAGAATCTCAATCCTTACGACGAGCGTCGAGAGAGACCTAAGAGTACAAGTCGTTGACGCGGCGGGCGAGCTTATAAGCGGGGAGAGCTTTGCCATAAAGCTAACCGATGAAAACGGCGAAAGCTCCCAGCTTAAAGATCTTGACAAGGACGGAATCATCTACGCAGGATCCTTAAGCCCCGGCAACTATGAGGTAAGACTCTTACCCATCGGTGATTACAAAGTCCCGGTCAACTCAACGACCGTCCGGGTTAAGGAGAGGGTTGAGTACATCTATATCAGCGATATTTCGCATTTGATCAAAACTGAAGCCGAAATCGATGCCGCCGCCGAGGACAGCGCGGAGGCTGATGCTGAAAGTACTGCGGACAAGACCGAGATGGTTAAGCTGCAGTTTGGCGGAACAAGAAGAAAGGCCGGAATCGACGTCTCCAAGTACCAGGGGGATATCGACTGGGAAAAGGTTGCCGCCGCGGGCGTTCAGTTTGTTATAATTAGGGCCGGTTACCGTGGATCCGTTACCGGCGCATTGGTTGAGGATCCATATTTTGAACAGAACATAAAGGGCGCGTTGGCCGCCGGGCTTGAAGTCGGAGTGTATTTCTTCACCCAGGCCGTAACCGAGGCCGAAGCCGTGGAAGAGGCATCCGCCGTCGTATCGATGGTTTCGGACTATGAGCTTAAGCTTCCAATCTATATCGATTCGGAAGGCGCGGGAGGAAACGGAAGAGCCGACGGACTTAATAAAGAGACAAGAACTCTTGTCTGCGAAGCCTTTTGTCAGACCGCCAAAAACGCGGGATACAATTCAGGCGTATATGCCAGCCGAAACTGGCTCTACAATAATCTTGATATGAGCCGACTTGAGAAGTTTGAGGTCTGGGACGCGGAATACGTCAGCGTTCCGAAGTACACAGGCTACTATACAATGTGGCAGCATTCTTCAAAGGGTAAGGTTGACGGCATTCAGGGCAATGTTGACCTTGATATATATTATTATTAGTTTTGGTTTGAAATAAACTGAGAATTATTCAGTAAATAAAGAGGATAGAAAATGGGAAAACTTATTGTTACAGATACTAAGATTGAGGGACTTAAAGTCATCGTCCCTCAGGTATTTGGCGACGAGAGAGGATATTTTGTAGAAAGCTATAATGCCAATGATATGAAGGCTGCGGGCATTGACCGCGTCTTTGTACAGGACAATCAGTCCGCTTCAAAGGGCGGTGTTTTAAGAGGACTTCACTTCCAGATCGAGCACCCTCAGGCGAAGCTTGTAAGGGTTATAAAGGGAGAGGTTTTTGACGTTGCAGTTGACCTCCGCAAGGGCTCAAAGACCTACGGACAGTGGCACGGAGAGCTTCTTTCCGCCGAGAATTTCAAGCAGTTTTTTATCCCTGAAGGCTTTGCACACGGCTTTTATGTTGTAAGCGATTATGCAGAGTTTTGCTATAAGGTAACGGATTTCTATCATCCCGGAGATGAGGGCGGAATTATGTACAACGACCCCGATATCGGAGTAGAATGGCCTTTTGTTCCCGGTGTAGAACTTACCCTTTCAGAGCGCGATACAAAATGGGGTGGAATTAAGGATTTAGATTAATGGCTAACTTAAAAAACAATAAGTTAAATATATTTTCAGAGGGCTTCCGCAACAGGAAGCTTATCTGGAAGCTTGCAAAGAATGATTTTAAAAAGCGCTACGCGGGTTCTTATCTGGGCGTTGTCTGGGGAATGGTCCAGCCGCTCGTTACGGTAGTGCTTTATTTTCTTGTCTTCGGACTTATCTTCCCGAGCCAGCGTTCAAGCGGTTCTGAGGTGCCTTTTGTACTCTTCCTTACGGCGGGACTTGTCCCCTGGTTTTTCTTTAACGAAGGCCTTACAACGGGTACAAACGGGCTTATCGAGTACAATTATCTCGTTAAAAAGGTTGTGTTTAATATCAGTATTCTCCCGATAATAAGGGCTGTTGCGGCGATATTTACCCATCTTTTCTTTATCGTCGTCCTACTTGTAATGGCATCGATCTACGGATATTATCCAAGCTTTTACAGCTTGCAGGTCCTTTACTACAGCCTTTGCATTTTTGTACTGATACTGGGGATCAGCTATGCGACCAGTGCAGTCTGTGTTTTTTTCAGAGACCTGACCCAGCTGATCACAATCATCCTGCAGGTACTGATGTGGGGAACACCGATCATGTGGGACCTTGCTTCTTTCGGAAACGAGACGGTAAAGAAGGTACTGATGATCAACCCCCTTGTTTATATAATAAACGGATACAGAGAGTCGGTATACGGCAAGGTTTGGTTCTTTGAACACGGCTGGTATACGTTGTACTTTTGGTGCTTCGCGGCCCTTCTTTTGTTCCTCGGAACGAGGATTTTCAAAAGGCTGAGAGTTCATTTTTCGGATGTTTTGTAAGAAATTACGCATCTTAGGATCAATATAAAACTGCGGGTTAAGACCTTAGCCACAAGATTACGATTGGATAAAATATGGATAACGATTTTGCCATCCGCCTAAAGGATGTTAAAAAAGTATATAAGCTCTACAACAGGCCCAAGGACAGGCTTTTTGACGCCTTCGGACTCCTTCGCGGGAAGAAAAAGCCGGCCCTTAACTACGCCCTTAAAGGCGTCGACCTTGAGATCAAAAAGGGTGAGACGGTCGGAATTATAGGAACCAATGGTTCGGGTAAATCGACTATACTTAAGATCATTACCGGTGTTCTTTATCAGACTTCGGGAGAGGTTGATATAAACGGACGTATCTCTGCTCTTCTTGAGCTGGGAGCCGGTTTTAATATGGAGTACACCGGTGTTGAGAATGTGTATCTCAACGCTACGATGATGGGATTTTCGGATGAGGAGATTGAGAAAAAACTTCCCGAGATCCTTGAATTTGCCGATATCGGAGACTATGTATATCAGCCCGTAAAAACCTACTCAAGCGGTATGTTCGTGCGCCTTGCCTTTGCGGTTGCAATAAACATTGACCCGGAGATTTTGATCGTCGACGAGGCGCTGTCCGTCGGAGACGTATTCTTCCAAGCAAAGTGCTACGCGAAGTTCGAGGAGTTTAAGAGAAAAGGAAAGACCATCGTCTTTGTAAGCCACGATCTTTCAAGTATCTCAAAGTACTGTGACAGAGTATATCTCCTTAACAAAGGAAATCTCTTGGGCGAGGGCTCTCCGAAGGAGATGATCGACCTCTATAAGAGGGTTCTTGTTGGACTTTACGACGCGGATGGTGAGGGTGGCTCCGGAAAGGGAGCTGACGGTCAAGAAACAGCTAAAGGGGGAAATGTCGGAAACGGCGCGGGTGGAGAAAATGAAAACGGCGTAAAGCCCGCTTCTATGATGAATCCCGATACTCTCGAGTACGGAACCCGCCAGGCGCTTATTACTGACGCTTATATTACGGACGAGGGCGGACGACGTACCTCCACGATCATCAAGGGATCCGAATTTACGATCCATATGCATATAAGGTTTGAAGACCATATCGCGGGACCCATCTTCGCGTTTACGGTTAAGGATGTGCGCGGTACCGAGATCACGGGTACCAATTCTATGTACGAGAAGGCCTACACAGGCTGTGGTGAAAAGGGCGAGGAGATGGACGTTACCTTTACCCAGACTATGTCTCTTCAAGGAGGCAATTACCTTTTGTCCCTTGGATGCACCGGCTTTTCAGGAGCAGACTTCGAGGTTTACCACAGGCTCTACGATTGCCTTGATATAACCGTTGTCTCCGATAAAGACACCGTTGGTTACTACGATATGTTCTCGAAGGTTGAAGTTACGAAGAATTAACTGATAATAAGGATAACCCGAATGGAAAACGAAACAATCGGAAAAATAAAACTTGATTACACTCATTACGCGGGAAACGACCTTTACTGCGACGGGGAGGTCGAGGGAGAAATCCTTGAGGAAGTAAAGAAAAGGCCCGCTGCCGCAAGCTACGCAGACGTTATTGAAAAGCACACAAACTGGCCCTTTTTATATCATTTATCTCCCATCAGGGAAAATATCGTAAGCTGGCTTCCCATAAGTTCCCTGGATAAGGTCCTTGAGGTGGGAAGCGGATGCGGAGCAATTACAGGCGCCCTAGCCGCAAAGGTGGGAAGCGTTGACTGCGTGGATTTATCAAGACAGCGCAGCCTTATAAATGCATATCGCCATGAAAATTGCGATAATGTAACGATCCACGTAGGAAACTTCCAGGATATTGAGCCGGATCTTCCTACGGATTATTCGCTGATCTGTCTCATCGGCGTGTTCGAGTACGGACAGGCTTATATCGGCGGCGACAATCCCTACGAGACATTTTTAAACATCTTAAAAAAGCATCTTGCACCTGGCGGCAGGATCGTTATCGCGATTGAAAACAAGTTTGGACTCAAGTATTTTGCAGGTTGTAAAGAAGACCATGTAGGAAAGTTCTTCGAGGGAATTGAGGATTATCCCGGGGATTCTCCGGCGAGAACCTTTACTGAAAACGGTCTTTTAAAGATCGCCGAAAAGTGCGGATTTTCAAAGGATCAGTGCACTATGTACTATCCTTATCCCGATTATAAATTTATGAATACGCTTTTCTCGAAAAAGCGTCTGCCCGAAGAGGGTGAGCTTAAGGATAATCTCCGCAATTTCGACCGCGACAGACTCCTTTTGTTTAACGAAAAATTAGCATTTGATAATATTTTACGGGAGGGTCAGTTCCCGCTCTTTTCCAATTCCTATATGCTTGTTCTCGGAAAGGATACGGATACTGTTTATGTCCGCTACTCCAATGACCGAAAGCCGGAGAGCAGTATTGCTACCGAGATCCGTGAAGTCCGTATGGGTATAGCCGGTGGGGAAGCTATTAAGACGGTTACAAAGAGAGCTCTTTGCAGCGAGGCCAAGGAGCATATAAAAAAGATTGCAGAAAACTACGAGCTCCTTAAAAAGCGTTACGTGGGAAGTAAGCTTAATATCTGTCCCTGCGAGCTGTCTCTTGACGAGAAGGAGATTTCTTTTCCCTTTCTTACAGGAAGACGCTTAGAAGAGCTTCTTGATGAGAGACTTTTAAAGAAAGATTTTACAGGTTTTAAGGCTCTGCTTAAAGAGTTTTACGAGCGGATCGGATATGGCGCCGGCGTAACGGATATGGACCTTATTTTCTCCAATGTAATCGTAAACGGAGATAAGTGGACCGCTATCGATTACGAGTGGCTCGTAAAAGAGGATAAGCCCGCCGGAGAGATCGCCTACAGAGCCCTTTATTGCTATGAACTTGAAAACAGCTCCAGAAACATAGAGGACAAGATTGACGCTCTGGAGATCTTTGGAATCAGCGCCACAAAGGCTGAAGAGATTAAAAGAGCCGAGAGTACTTTCCAAAAAGAGGTAACCGGCGGTTACAGATCCCTGGGGGAGATAAGAGAGTCAATCGGAAATGAAGTAGTTGATATTTCCAAAAACGGAACCGCAGAGATTACAAAGGGCGGAAAGCTTCAGGTTTATTACGATTTCGGAAATGGATTTTCTGAAAAAGACTCCTACTTTGCCGAGAGAGAGGGAGAGGGCTTTACTGTTGAACTTAAAGATGGTCTTAAGTCCTTAAGACTTGACCCTTGTGATTACCCCTGCGTTGTCAGCATCAGACAGATGTCCGTCGGAGAGAAAGAACTTAATGTTTCTTCGGTTAAGATGATATCCAATGGTGCAAAGGCGGGCGAAGGAATCTTTGTATTTGGAAGCGCAGACCCGAATATTACTCTTAAGCTGGGAAGCGCGGATATGCACGAAGGAAACACCCTCAAAGTTGTCTTTGATATCAGCCCCATATCCGAGAACATCGCCGCTGCGGTTTTAGCGGAAAGCGCTGACACCGGACTGGGATCAAAGATCAAAAGAAAACTCAGCGGATTTTAACCTATATTTGTAAAATCAGGTGGAATAAACGGTTTGGGAATAAAGAGTATCATTAAAAAAGGCCGTGAATCGGCCGCAAGAACATATATAAAGCTTTTTCGAAGGGACCTCTCATCTAAGGGTGAGAAGGTCTCTTCGAATTCTTTTTTTAAGGAATGCATAGAAAAGTACGACAGGGAACTTGAGGATTGGAAGGACCCTTACGGATACTTTTTAAGAAGCGATGAGTGGGAAAAGAGAGTCCGAGAAATGGCGGACTGCGACTTTTTTGACGAGACTCCGATTAGCTTTGGCGGGCATGAATATGCTCTACTTATTTCGGAAAAGGCCGTTCCTTCTGCCAGGTGGAAGGTGGCAGTAAGAGAAGCCCTGGAAAAAATCTCCTGCACTGCTCCTTTTATCATCTACGGTGATGAGGATTCCTTAAAAGATGGCGTAAGAAGCAATCCCTTCTTTAAACCGGACTACTCACCGGAGCTTTTAGAGCAGTTTAACTATCTCGGAGAGATGGTCCTTGTAAGAAAGGATTTACTCGAAAAGGTCCGCCCGAGGTTTAGCTATGCTGATGCCCCTTCTTCTAGGGATATCGCTGATATTGTACGGGGACTTACGCTTGGCAATAATCGCCCGGATGCGGCCACAGCAGGCAACGAAAGTGTCTTGGGTAAAGGCGCCGGCAGCGAAAGCGTCCTGGGTAAAGGCGCCGGCAGCGAAAGTGTCTTAGGCAAGGATTCCTGCACGGGGCTGGCGTTTGACTCAGGCCTGCTCCATGCCCATCTTTACAAAAATGTGCTTCACATTCCGCATATTCTAAGCCACAGAGTTTCGGGCTGTGCGGATGAAGATATAGCCGCCTGCACGGGAGCTATTGCCGGAAAACCAACGTCAGGTACCCGGAATTCCGCGCAGGGGCAAACTGAAAAACCTATGGAAAACCAAGACTTCGGGTCCTTCCCCACGGTTTCTGTCATCATCCCCACAAAGGACCATCCCGATGTTCTTAAGACTTGCGTCTCTTCTCTTAGAGAGAAAACAGAATATCCAATGGATAGACTAGAGATCATCGTAGTTGATAACGGAAGCGATGAGGCAAAGAAGCCTGAATATGAGAAAATGGCCGATCTGTACGGATATAAGTACATCTACGATCCAAAGCCCTTTAATTTCTCGTATATGAATAACGTCGGCGCAAAGTCCGCTACCGGAGAGTTTCTCCTTCTTTTAAACGACGATACGGAGATTATAGACGGAAAGTGGCTCGCAAAGATGGCCGCCTACGCGGTAAGAGATGAAGTGGGCGCGGTAGGAGCCAAGCTCCTTTACGCAAATACCAATAAGATCCAGCACGTCGGCGTTACCAACTTGGCCGTGGGCCCATCCCATAAACTTCTTGCTCTTGAGGACTCCGAAAGCTATTATTTCGGACGCAACAAGCTTGATTACGATATGCTCTGCGTTACTGCTGCCTGCCTCCTTGTTTCCAAGAAAAAGTTCGATGAAGTGGGCGGTCTGTCCGAGGATTTAAAGGTTGCTTACAACGACATTGATTTTTGCTTCAAGCTTTTTGAACACGGATACAGAAGCGTTCAGTGTAATGGGGCTGTGCTATACCATTATGAATCTTTAACCCGCGGTATGGATGAAGGAAATGAAGAAAAGTATCATCGTCTTCTTGCGGAGAAGGAAAAGCTCTACGGCGCTCATCCCTGGGCTAAGGGCTTCGATCCTTTTTACAACCCGAACCTTATCGACAATTCCTCGGATTATCTGCCTGCGACAAAGGACTGTACGACAAACACGAGCAGTTTTTCCCATCTTTTGGAAGAGGATGTAAAGATTTCCAAGGAGAGCTTTATGCTTAGAGCAAGGCTCGACAGAATTCAAAAACAGCTTCGAAATACGGAAGATGCCGAGGACTTTATCTGGCTTGACGGCTGGGCTTACGTAAGAGGATGCGATAACCGAAGGTTCGAAAAAAGTCTTCTTCTGACGGAAGATACAACAGGAAGCTCCGGCGCTGAAAATAAAGCCGCTAAAGAAGGAGAGGCAGAAGGCGATAAGCAGTCTGCTAAGATAAATAGCCGCCGCTACGAGCTTTTTTCAACATACAGAAAAGATATTCTATCGGCCTTCCCCGGTGAGGACCATATAGAGCTTTCCGGATTTTATTTCAGGCTTCCCGTTAAAGAACTTGAAGGAAAGACCTGGAAAGTGGGAATCGTTATGACCGATATTGTAACCGGAAAGCGGCTTTATAAGGATTTAAAAAGGGAGATCAAAGCTTAGCTTACGGGGTAAAAGGAGAGCAGGTTATGGAGGAATTACAGGGCGTCCACTACGACGCGTTTATAAGTTACAGACACAGCGAGCTTGACAGCTTTGTTGCGGAAAATCTCCACAAAAAGCTGGAGGCTTTTAAGCTGCCCGGGTCTGCAAAAAGCAAGGCAAAAAGCGGAAAGACAAAGATAAGCCGCATCTTCAGGGATGTGGATGAACTGCCTCTTTCCGACAATCTCTCCGATCCTATAAACAATGCTCTTGCAAACTCGGATTTTTTGATCACGATCTGTACGCCGCGCTATCCGCAGTCAAGATGGTGTTTAAAGGAGATCGAGACATTTTTACAGCTCCATGACAGGGAGCATATACTTGTTGTCCTTGCGGAGGATGAGCCGGCCGCTTCCTTCCCGGAGATCCTTACCTACGAGCAGGTAGAGATTAAGGATGAAAACGGCAATATCAGATTTGAGAAAAAGCAGATCGAGCCCCTTGCCGCTGATACGAGAGGGGAGAATAAAAAAGAAATCCTAAAGGCTATGGATACGGCGGTTTTAAAACTTTGCGCCGCTATCTTCGGGATGAACTACGATGACCTGCGCCAGCGCCACAGGGAGCAAAGGATTAAAAAGATGGCGACGGTTTTCGGAAGCATCGGGGCATCAGTCCTTCTTTTTGCGATCTTTGCTACTGTGATGCTAATCCGCATAAGCCATCAAAATGCCCTGATCTCAAGGCAGTACGCCGAGCTTAACGACAAATACGCGGGAGCAATGGCGCAGGTTGCGGATACGCTCCTTGGATGCGGTAGACGGAAGGATGCGGCCTATGTTGTAAGAGATGTATTGCCGGATAAGGAAGAAGGCTACAATGCGGGTGCACTGAAAAGGCTGTATGAATCTTTGAACATATATAGTGTCGGAGACGCTTACTATCCCGCCTGCAGCTATGATGTACCCGAGATGCCATGGGAGTATAAGGTTTCCTTCGACAATAAGTACGTGTTAATAAATGAAGGCACTGAGGCTTATGTCTTTGACCGTGACGGCGCGCAGGTTAATGCTTTGTCGGGGGACCCCGAGGACGCGGGAAGCGTATTTGAGGCTGATTTTTGCGGAAGCAGCGGAGTGATAACTGTCCTTGACGGCGAGGCCGAGTATCGCCGGGTACTTGGCGATGAGGTCAAATCTATTGATACATCAACTTCAATATCTTTTATCTCGCCTTCCGAGGACGGGCAGATCACACTGCTCTACGGAGAGGATGTTTTATACGGAGTAAATGAATCCGGTGAGATTGCTTACGAGATAAATGTGAGCGAAGTCTTTGAGGAATCCTATCTTGATATGATGTCTGCGGATTTTGAGGGTGGAAGGTTTATCGCGGTATTTATGGATTATTCCGGAAGGATTGACATTTTGATGGCGGAAGAAGCAAGCGGAAAGGTTATCGTCTCCTTCACAAAGGAATCACCGATGGATATTTGCGCGATCCTTGACGGGGACAATATCATCTTCGCTATGCCGGGAATGGGAAACTTTAATGATTCTACGAGAATCTATTCCATAGATACTCTGACGGGCGAGACTCTCTGGATTAGGGATGTGCCTTCGTTTTTGGCAGTTGATATCTGCGTTTCCGACAATATGGTATTTGTCTACGATAGGTATATAATGCTTGTCCTTGATAAAAAACAGGGCGGCGTAAAGAATTATTACAATTCCGATAAGGCAATAATAGAGTTTTGGCCGGATAAAGAGGAGGACTGCGCGTATTACGTCTCTCAGGAGGGTAAGGTCTTTTTCTGCAATGAAACTTATACAGGCGAGTGGAATGAGAATTTCTTTTCCGTGATGCCGACGGAATTTTTGCTTGATGCGCATTATCAAAAGGGTGACCTTTACTACTGGTTTGACAAGGCGAGTTATATTACAAGATATTCAAAGGAGGAGACTGCGGCGGAAAAGATAGAAAACGGCGATGAATATGAAGTGAAGCTCTTTTACGAAAAAGATGCGAGCGAGGCCATAGAGTCGGCTGATAATCTGTCATGGAGCCTAAAAAATGCGGATACTGCGTTTTATTCGGATGATGATAAATATATCGTCGCCCAGTATTCAAACAAGACGACCAAGATAATCGACGCCGAAAGCTTTGAGGTAAAAAAGAATCTGCCGATTTCGGATTCGATGCTCTCAAGCCTTACGTATTATGAAAAGCTCGGAGGATATGTGCTTACAGCTTCGGTTTATTCGTATATTCTGGACAAGGATTTTAATGTGATAAGCCGCACATATTCCATAGCCGCCCAGGAGGGGGACTGTCTGATCGTTCGCGCGCCGGATTCGCAAGTTTACAGCGTGCCCATAGTTTCCTACGGGGAGCTTATTGAAAAAGCCGACGAATATCTTGGAGATTACGAGCCGCCGGCTGATGTTAAGGACAAATACGAGATCAGATAAAATCGAATGCGGCTTTGAGGCATGAATAAAAGTGTACCTGCGCCGATATAACGAAATCTGATGAATTATGTATTAGTACTTTAAACTTGGTATGAAATTGTGATAAAATATAATACGCTTTTATGGCGAGTTATGTAATTTTACAAATATTGGCATGAGCCTATACGGAATAATAGGAGGAAAAACCATGGGTTACAAGGAAGAATACAATTATTGGATCAATGATGATTATTTTGATCAGGCTACCAAGGATGAGCTTCTTTCAATTAAGGATAATGAAACTGAGATAGAGGAAAGATTCTACAAGGAACTTGAATTCGGTACCGGCGGACTTCGCGGAGTTATCGGAGCCGGAACAAACCGAATGAATATCTACACTGTTCGTAAGGCTACCCAGGGTCTTGCAAATTATATTTTGAAGAATGGTGACCCCAAGAAGGGTGTTGCAATTTCTTGCGACAACCGTCGTATGAGCCCCGAGTTTTCGAAGGAGACTGCTCTTTGCCTTGCCGCTAACGGAATCAAGGCATACATCTTTGACTCTCTTCGTCCCACTCCCGAGCTTTCCTTCGCATTAAGAGAGCTTGGATGCACAGCGGGCGTTATGGTCACCGCCAGCCACAATCCCCCCGAGTACAACGGATACAAGGTTTACTGGGAGGATGGCGCGCAGATTACCGCACCCATCGACAAGGATATTATTTCCGAAGTTAAGTCTATTACCGATTACCATACCGTTAAGACTATGGATATCGAAGCCGCTAAAGCAGCAGGTCTCTACGAAGTCATCGGAAAAGAGATCGATGACAAGTACATGGAAGCTTTAAAGAAGCAGATCATCCATCCCGAGATCATCAAGGCTGTAGCTAAGGATATCAAGATTGTTTACACTCCTCTTTGCGGAACCGGAAACCTTCCCGTTCAGCGCATCTTAAAGGAGCTTGGATTTGAGAATGTATACGTAGTTGAGGAGCAAAAGGGTCCTGATCCCGAGTTTACAACCCTCGAGTATCCCAACCCTGAGGATCCCAAGGCATTTACCTACGCCCTTCGCCTTGCTAAGGAAAAGGATGCGGATATCGTACTTGCTACCGATCCCGATGCTGACCGTCTCGGCGTATACGCTAAGGATACAAAGACCGGCGAGTATGTTTCCTTTACCGGAAATATGTCCGGAATGCTTATCGCTGAGTATATCTTAAGAGAGCGCACAGCTACAGGCACAATGCCCGAAAACCCCGCTCTTGTTACAACTATCGTTACTACAAATATGACAAAGCCCATTTCGGCTGCTTACAACGTAAAGCTTATCGAGGTTCTTACCGGATTTAAGTATATCGGAGAGCAGATCAAGTGGTTTGAACAGAACCACACCTACAACTACGCATTCGGACTCGAGGAGTCTTACGGATGCCTCGTTGGTACTCATGCAAGAGACAAGGATGCTATCGTTGCCGTTATGGCTCTTTGCGAGGTTGCTTCCTTCTGCAAGAACCAGGGCAAGACTCTCTGGGATATGATGATCGATATATATGAGAAGTACGGCTACTACAAGGAAACTCAGTACACCATCACAATGAAGGGAATCGACGGCGCCAAGCAGATTGCTGACACAATGGAGAAACTTCGTAACAATCCTCCCAAGGCATTCGGCGACCTCAAGGTTTTGAAGTTCAGAGACTACGAGAAGGATGTTATCATTGATATGGAGACCGGCGAGAAGACTACAACCGGTTTACCTAAGTCAAACGTTCTCTACTTCGAGCTTCCCGATGACAACTGGTGCTGTGCAAGACCTTCCGGAACCGAGCCCAAGATCAAGTTCTATATGGGTGTTAAGGGAACCAGTCTTGAAGATGCACAGGCCCGCGTTGAGAAACTTACCGCAGACTTAAAGGCGGTTCTGTAAGTGCCTAAAAACATAAAAAGCATAGAAAAGCACATAAAAGCATAAGGTATCAGGCGCTTGCCCGATTCTTATGCTTTTATTTAAGACAATAGGCATGTAGGGAAGAGAAAACTTGCAAATCGCATGCCGGGAAGCGCCGCGGCAGGCATGCGGGAATAGAAAAGTTTAGAATACACATGGATAAATCAAGTTTTAGGAAGAAAAACAAAATACAGAAGGCTCTCACAATCCTTAGGGAAAAGGGCCCCGCAGAGCTTGGAAGAAAAGTGCAAAGAAAGCTTTCGGCTCCCTGGAAGTACCATAAATGGTTTGTGGCGCGGCGAGTGACGGCAGAGGAGCTTGCGGCTCAGAGGCAGCAGACGTTTGCCTACGAGCCCAAGATTAGTATCCTTGTGCCGACCTACCGTACTCCTATTCCGATGCTTAAGGAGATGATTGAGTCCGTCAGGGCTCAGTCCTACGAGAACTGGGAGCTTTGTATCGCGGACGGAAGCGTCGGCGCGCGGATTAACGCTGACGGCAGCGTAGAGGGTGATAAAGAATGTGAGGCAGGAAAAAGCTCCTCAGGAAACAATAGCGTAAGTGCCGCGCAAAGTAGCTCAGCCGGCGACTCAGGAAACGGCGCCGCAGTAGCGAGCGGCAAACAAGAGAGCTCAGCAGGCTCGGCCCCGGTTTCTCCTCTTGAAAATGTCTTATCCGAGTATCATGAAAAAGACCCGCGGGTTGTATACAAGGTCCTTGATAAAAACGGCGGAATATCTTACAACACAAACTGTGCTTTTGAACTTGCGACGGGAGACTTCATTGCACTTTTGGACCATGACGATATTATCGAGCCGGATGCTCTTTTCGAAGTAGTTAAAAAACTTCAAAATAGAGAGACGAAGATTGTCTACACGGACGAGGATAAGGTTTCAAACAATTTAAAGCATTTTATGGATCCAAATCTGAAGCCTGATTTTTCAATAGATCTTTTCAGAAGCCATAATTATATTACACACTTTTACGTTGTAAGCGCGGACATCTACCGCAAGGTTGGCGGCGAGGACTCTATGTACGACGGAGCGCAGGATTATGAGTTTATGTTCCGCTGTATTGAGAAAGCTCTGAATGACGCGGGCTGCACTTTTGCAAAGAGAAAGGCTGAAGAGTGCTCCGGCAGCGAATCCGGTGAAGGAATGATTGATTTTGGGGCAGACAAGGCAAGAAACGTCATCGCGCATGTTCCGAGAGTTCTGTACCATTGGCGGCTGGCGAAGGGGTCAACAGCTGAAAATCCCGAGAGCAAGATGTACGCATACGAGTCCGGAAGGGCTGCTGTAGAAGCGCACCTTAAGCGCATGGGAATCCCTGCAAAGGTTGAAATGACCGATATGTGGGGAATGTATCATGCAAAGTATGAAGTGGTAGGGAACCCCCTCGTATCAATAATTATCCCAAGCAAAGACCATACGGACGATCTCGATAACTGCATTCGCTCTATCGTAAAAAAGAGTGCATACAAGAATATCGAATTTATAATCGCTGAAAACAATTCGGAGAGCGAAGAAACCTTTGGTTATTATGAAAAGATTTCCGCAGAGTTTCCCTTTGTAAAGATTGTCAAGTGGGAGAGAGAGTTTAACTACGCTGCGATCAATAATTTCGCGGCGAAGTCTGCAAGCGGAGAGTATTTCCTCTTCCTAAATAATGACACGGAGCTTATCAGCGAAACGGCCATCAGCGAGATGTTGGCCATAGCCCAGAGGAGAGAAGTTGGTATAGTTGGGGCAAAGCTCCTTTATCCGGATGATACTGTTCAGCATGCCGGAATTCTTTTGGGATTCAGGGGCTACGCTCAGCATGCTTTCGTCGGAATCGGACGAAACGAGTTCGGATTTATGGTAAGGGCAAGGATCAATTGCAATTACAATGCCGTAACCGGAGCTTGTCTTATGATCTCGAAGGAAGACTTTGAAGCTGCCGGCGGATTCAGCGAGGATTTCCCTGTGGCGGGAAATGATGTTGATCTTTGCCTTAAAGTAAGAAAACAGGAAAAACTTGTGGTTTACAATGCTTTTTCCGAGTGGTATCATTACGAATCAAAGTCAAGGGGATATGAAGATACCCCCGAAAAGAAAGAAAGATTCGAGCGCGAAGTTGCGCACTTTAGACAGGTTTGGAGCGAAAAACTCGCAAAGACCGATGAGTACTATAATCCAAACTTCGATATGAACGCCGGACCATACGAACTGTAGTATATGAGTACAAAAACAAACATAAACAAGACCATAAATTACATAAAGAAAAATGGCCTGAAATCCACTTTCTTCGAGGTGGCGGAGAGACTTACGAGAAAGAGGGAGTGCTATATTCCTCACCACGCTTCCGATGATGAACTTAAGGCTCAGAGAAGAGAAAGCGGACTTTTCGATTACAAGCCTCTTATCAGCGTTGTTGTTCCGATGTACAAGACTGAGAAGCGCTATCTTGAGGCGCTTATCTACTCTGTGGCCGGCCAGTCCTACGAAAACTGGGAGCTTATTCTGGTTGACGGCTCCGGGGACGCGGGAGAGCTTGGGAAGTTTGTAAGATCCCTGCCTGTCCCCGGAGAGAAGATAAGATACGCAGACCTTGGAGGAAACTTCGGAATCTCGGGAAACAGCAACAGGGGAATCGACCTTGCCTGTGGAGAGTATACCGCTTTGGTCGACCATGACGATCTTCTTGAAAGAGATGCTTTCTTTGAGATTGTTAAGGGACTTAACAGGGTTATTAAATCAAAAAAAGAGGAACAGACGGATCCGTATAAGCAATTGCCTGAGGTTATCTACACGGATGAGGACAGGTGCGGAGAGTGCAATTGCCGGTTCTTTAATCCTATCAGAAAGCCGGATTATAACCCGGAGTATCTTCTTTCCAACAATTATATCTGTCATCTTGTTGTTATGAAGACCGAGCTTATAAAGAGATTGAGATTCAGGGAGGAGTTTAACGGAGCCCAGGATCATGACCTTTTACTAAGAGCGGCGGCGGAGAAAAGAGGCTTTTTACATATTCCAAAGATTCTGTATCATTGGCGCGTTTTTGCAGGATCGACTTCCGGAAATACCGCTGCAAAGCTCTACGCCTACGAGGCAGGGAAAAAGGCTGCGGCTGAGGCAATTTCCGCTATTTTGCCTACGGATGTTAAGGTGAGCGCATACCGTACAAAGCACGTGGGCGTGTATGGATTTGATTTTGAAGAAGATCCGATGGTTATGCCTCCGATTTCCGGGTACTCAGAAATTAAAAATTACGCGGAATGTTCGAAAGAAAGCATAAGAGATAGCGCAATAGAGAGCGCTAAAGCTAAGATCGGCGCTTTGGGCGGACTTGTTGTTAAGGGCGCGCCGGAAGGACGTATTTTGTCAGGACCTTTTAAGGGAATGAGCGCGGCGGCCGGCGGTGAAGGGAACAGGCGCTTTATCATGCAGGAATGCGACGAGCTTGATATAAGAAATATCTGCCTTTGCAAGGAAGCGTACCCTATCTTTAAGCGCATTGTCGGGGTTCCCTACGAAGATTTTCCTCTAAGTTTCAAGGCGGATCTGTCGGCGGGTGATGAAGTAAAATTTAAGAAAATCCACGCCTGGGAGAGGATCTTTGATTACGAAACTTTGCCAAAGGATACGGATTTTAAAAAGCTTGGCAGCGACCTCTCAAAAGCCCTTAAAGACGAGGGTTACAGACTTATCTTTATGCCGGCCTGGGAAACTGTGGTCAAGTGATAAGCTGATTATTTTAAAACGAAATAATCCTTAAGAAAACTTAAGTTGAAGCAAGGGTGCAGTAGCCTTATAATCGATGATGTAAGGCTCTGCGCCTGTTTTATTTATTTAAAGCCTAAAAGGAGTAATCAAAAATGGCCAATAGGAAAAAGTCCGGTGCCAAGTCCGGAAAGATCGTGATCTTTGTGATCGAGTTTTTAGTGATCGCAGCTCTTCTCTTTGTACTTATCAAGTTTGTAATCCCCGCTACAAGGACTACCGAGAGCGGCGGACTTAACGTAGTAAAGATTGATGAGACAAAGCCCGAGGAAATCGGTATTTCTCAGGAAGTACAGAAGATGAGCGAGGACGGCGGTACAATGAGCGAGTATTTAAACATTGCTCTCTTCGGTATCGACTCTACAAGTACTAGCGTAAGCTCTCTTGAAAAGGGATTCAGAAGCGACTGCATCATGATCTGTAGCATCAACCAGACCACCGGAGATATCAAACTTTGCAGCGTTTATCGTGATACTTACCTTAATACCGGTAAGGACACATACCAGAAATGTAACGCAGCTTACGCTCTCGGCGGAGGAAATGCCGCAGTCAGCATGCTTAACTCAAACCTTGACCTCGATATCACAAACTGGATGTCTGTAAGTTATCGCGGACTTGCCGATGCCATCGACAGCCTCGGCGGAATCTATCTTGATGTCGATGAAGCTGAGATCGGCCATTTAAATGCATATCAGAGTGCTATTGCCGATGTTCTCAAGGAGGAGTACATTCCCCTTTCGGAGACCGGCTACCAGAAAGTAAACGGACTTCAGGCCGCTGCTTACTGCCGTATCAGATACACCGCAGGCGACGACTTCAAGAGAGCCGAGCGTCAGAGAGAAGTTCTCCAGGCTATCATCAATACTGCAAAGGGAGCAAACTCCGATAAGCTCGTAGAGACCTTCAACAAGGTTTCCGGAAGCGTACTTACTTCGATCGACGGCGATACCCTTCTTTCTATGGTTAAAAATATCTCAAAATACAAGGTTGTTGACGAGGGCGGATTCCCCGACGAGAGTATGAGAACAACCGGAACCATCGGTGCAAAGGGAAGCTGTGTAATTCCTACCAGCCTTTCAAGCAACGCAATCTGGCTTCACAAGTTCCTCTTTGGAGACGAAAATTACGTTCCTTCAGAGACACTTGAGGCATATTCATCGGTTATCTATTCCGATACTTCAAAATATGTTGGATACTAAAGCGAGAGAGCTTTGGTAAACTTGGGGTGAAATGTATAAAAGAAGTTTAAACGGCTGGATAAAGCATATAGATTTTACATTATTGGACATAGTCGCCATTCAGGCGGCTTATGTCCTGGCCTTTCTCCTCAGATTCAGAGTTTTGGCGCTTCCTTACCAGAACGACTACTACTTAAGCGGAGCGAAGGTCATACTTGTTATCCATCTCATATTGTCAGCATTTACAGGGGAGTACAGTGGCGTGATAAGGCGTACTTTTTGGAAGGAGACGCGTTATTCGTTCCTGCACTCCACAATCGTATTTATAGGTCTTAACGTATATCTTGTTGCTGTTAAGTGGACGGAGGCTTACTCCCGTATTTTCCTTTATCTTTTCTGGATCATAATGTTTTTCGCGTTATGGTTTTCAAGGACAGTCCTAAAGCGCATTGTCAGAAAGCGCATGCTCAGCAGTAAGAACCGTTCCGTGCTCATCGTTATTACGAAAAAGCAGTATGCGGATGAGATCGTAAAGAGATTCAAAAAAGACAGATACCATGAATTCGCACTATCCGGAATAGTCTTTGAAGACTGCGACGGAACCGGGGAATTTGTTATGGATATCCCTGTTATCTGCTCTTATGACGGTTTCTACGAGTACGCGAGAAAGAATATCGTCGATGAGGTATTTATTTCGGACAACAATTTGGAGAGAGCCGAAGAGTACGCCGAGGAGCTCAAGAAAATGGGTATCACGATCCATTATCGTCTCCTCAACAACGACTCGGATAACCGCATGATCGAAAACTGCGGTGGTTTCCCGGTTTTAACCGTCGGTATGAATATCAAGACCGGCCCGATGCTGATGGTAAAGCGTATTGCGGATATCGTAGGAAGTATAATCGGACTTATCATAACCGGAATATGTTTCCTGATATTTGCTCCGATCATTTTTATTCAGTCTCCTGGACCTGTTTTCTATACCCAGACAAGAATAGGTAAAAACGGAAGACGCTTTAAAATGTATAAATTCCGCTCGATGTATCCAAACGCCGACGAGATCAAGCAGGCGCTTATGGCAAACAACGAGATGGACGGAAATATGTTCAAGCTAAAGAACGATCCCAGGATCATTCCTATCGGACATTTTATCAGAAAGCATTCCATAGACGAGCTTCCGCAGTTCTGGAATGTTTTTAAAGGGGATATGAGCCTTGTGGGAACAAGACCTCCCACACTTGACGAATTCGAAAAATACGCAGTTCATCATAAGGCCCGCCTCGGATTTGCCCCCGGACTTACGGGACTTTGGCAGGTCAGCGGAAGAAACGAGATTAACGACTTTGAACAGGTTGTTGAGCTCGATACGAAGTATATTATGGAGTGGTCGCTTCTTTTGGATATCAGGATCATCCTTAAGACTGTCAAGATTGTGCTTACAGGCAGAGGAGCGAGCTAAAGTTATGGCAGAGGTATTAGTTTCTATAGTCAATTACAAAACTTCAAAGAAAACCATAGAGGCTATAGGATCTATCCTTGCAAATACGCCCTGGGAGCTTTCTTACGAGATCGCTGTTGTGGACAACTCAGAGGATGAAGCGGAAGCCGAACGCCTTCGCGAGTTCGTAAGAAAATGCGACAATGTCAGCCTGTATGTTTCGGATTTCAACTTAGGCTTCGGCGCCGGAAACAATACGGCTTTTACTAAATTTGCCGATCAGGACACGAAGTACTTTGCGATAATCAATCCCGATATCGTTTTTAAGAGCAATTGTCTCGGGGTACTTAAAGCCTTTTTGGAGAAACATCAGAAGTTTTCCTGTGCGGTACCAAAGCTTCTTACCACGGAAGGCGAGATACTGAAGGCTTACAGGAGACAACCGACGGTTACGGACATGTTCCTCCGCCGCTTTATGCCTCACCTTTTCAAAAAGCGTTCCGCTTACCATACTATGCAGGATATGGACTACTCGAAGCCCTTTAAGGTGCCCTTTGCGCAGGGTTCATTTTTAATGGTCAGAGCGGATATTTATGAGGAGATCGGGGGATTCGACGAGGACTTCTTCCTATATATGGAGGATGCGGATCTTTGTAAAAGACTTTGGGCAAAAGGCGCAGTTTGCTATGTCCCTACGGCCAAAGCGGTACATGAGTGGGAGCGGGGATCCGGCAAGAATATAAAGCTTTTCTTGCTTCATTTAAAATCTATGGTAAAATACTTCCGTAAATGGAATGGCAGAAATATTAACTTAAACTGATTTAAGGAGGCTATTCATATGTGTGGAATAGTAGGATATGTTGGAAGAAAACAGGCGGCACCCATCGTTCTCGATGGACTTGCAAAGCTTGAATACAGAGGATACGATTCCGCCGGAATTGCGATCCGCGATGGCGAGAAGCCCGCTGAGGTTGTCAAGGAAGTCGGAAAACTGGAGAATCTCTATAACAAGACTGACGGTGGAAAGGCCGTAAAGGGAACTTGCGGTATCGGACATACCCGTTGGGCAACCCATGGCGCTCCTTCAAAGACCAATGCACACCCTCATGTTTCCGGAAACTGCACCGGATCAGGGTCCGGAGTTGTGGAGTCTGAAGTTGTGGGCGTTCATAATGGAATAATCGAGAATTTTGCCGAGCTTAAGGATAAGCTTTCCCGTCATGGCTATCAGTTCTACAGCCAGACAGATACAGAGGTTCTCGTTAAGCTTGTTGACTATTATTATAAGAAATACAAGATGGGACCTATCGATGCGATCGCAAAGACTCTTGTGCGTGTTCGCGGTTCATATGCCCTTGAGGTACTGTTCACCGATCATCCCGGCGAGATCTATGTTGCAAGAAAAGACAGCCCTATGATCATCGGTGTAAACGACGGTGAGTCCTTTATCGCTTCCGATGTTCCCGCTATCTTAAAGCACACAAGAAATGTTTACTACATCGGAAACCTTGAAATGGCAAAGATCGTTGCGGGCCAGGTTACTTTCTATAACCTTGACGGCGACGAGGTACAGAAGGAATCAGTAGAGATCGAATTCTCAGCAGAGTCTGCCGAAAAGGGCGGATTTGAGCACTTTATGATGAAGGAGATCCACGAGCAGCCCAAGGTTGTTACGGATACATTAAATAAGTATATTGTTGACGGAAAGATCGACCTTGCAGAAACCGGTCTGACCGACGAGGATATTAAGAAAATCTCACAAATCTATATTGTAGCCTGCGGCAGCGCATGGCATGTCGGAATGGAAGTCCAGTATGTTATCGAGGATATGGCAGGCGTTCCGGTAAGATGTGAGCTTGCATCGGAATTCAGATACCGCAAGATGCCTCTTAACAAGAATGCTCTTGTTGTGGTTGTTTCCCAGTCCGGTGAAACTGCTGATACTCTTGCTGCTCTCAGACTTGCAAAGGATAAGGGTATCAAGACTCTTGCTATCGTCAATGTAGTTGGAAGCTCCATCGCGAGAGAGGCGGACCACGTAATGTACACTCTTGCAGGTCCCGAGATTTCCGTTGCCACAACAAAGGCCTACAGCTGTCAGCTTATCTGCGGATATATCCTTGCGATCAAGATGGGTCTTGCAAACGGCCTTGTAGATGAAGAGAAGTACAAGTATTATATCGGTGAACTGATGAGCATTCCTTCAAAGATCGAGAAGTGCCTTAACGATAAGGAACGTATCCAATGGTTCGCTTCTAAATTTGCCAACGCAAAGGATATCTTCTTTATAGGAAGAGGTATCGATTACGCTATCAGCCTTGAGGGATCTCTTAAGATGAAAGAGATCAGCTATATCCACTCCGAGGCATATGCTGCGGGAGAGCTTAAGCACGGAACAATCTCTCTTATCGAGGAAGGTACCCTTGTTATCGGTTCTCTTACCCAGAGCGAGCTTTACGAGAAGACTGTTTCCAACATGGTTGAGTGCAAGAGCCGCGGCGCTTATCTTATGGGTGTTACGGAAAACGGCAAGTATGATGTCGAGGATATGTGCGATTTCGTCGTATATGTACCCAAGGTTGACGACCACTTCATCGGAAGCGTAGCCATCATCCCTCTTCAGCTCCTTGGATATTACACCTCCGTTGCAAAGGGACTTGATGTTGATAAGCCCAGAAACCTTGCAAAATCCGTTACTGTTGAATAAATTCGGATTTTCATAAATTTAATAGAATTTCATCACAATTTCTTCACAAATTAGACCTATACTTCTACTTGTAAGGTCAGTAAAGAGATTATTTAAAGCCCTGCGGTGACCTGCTGCGGGGCTTTTTTTAGAAAGTAGAGGCGATAGAAATGGACAACAACTATTACTACAACGGGGATAATTACAAGGCACCAGAAAGTACTACCGAAAAGAAAAAAGGAAAGAACACCTTCGGAAAGGTAGCCGCAGCGGGAGCTATGGGACTTGCCTTCGGAGTATTCGGAGGACTTGGGTTCTTTGCGGTTCAAAAGACGACGGGAATGATACCTTCGAGCGCATCTTCAGATGCGGCACAGGCCGTTATTGAAGAAAGCGCGGCGGGTTCTGAAAGCACCGGATCATCCGAGAATGGAACCGGGGGCCAGAACGCGGTTTTAAATACCGTAACAAACAGCGCGGGACTTACGGGAAGCGGGGACGTATCCGAAGTTGCCGAGGCTCTTATGCCTGCTATGGTATCGATCAAAAAGGAATATACCTACACATACGGAAATGATATTTACAGCTATTATTTCGGAGGCGGAGCACAGTCTTCCAGCGTTGCAGAGGCCAGCGGATCCGGGTTTATCATTGCGCAGACAGATACGGAGTATCTTATCGTATCCAACAACCACGTAGTTGAAGATCCTCTTTCTCTTGAGGTTACTTTTGTGGACGGCAGCACAGCTTCCGCTTATATAAAGGGAAGAGACGCATCTATGGATGTAGCCGTTATCGCGGTTCAAAAGTCTGATGTTGAGGACTCCACAAAGGATGCCATCAGGATCGTAGCCATTGGTGACAGCGAGAATGTCAAGCTCGGCGAGCAGGTAGTAGCCATCGGTAATGCATTGGGATACGGACAGTCAGTAACCACCGGTATTGTCAGCGCCGTTAACAGAGAGCTTACAATGGACGACGGAAGTACGGGAACCTACATCCAGACCGATGCGGCAATCAACCCCGGAAACTCGGGCGGAGCTCTTATCAATATGTCCGGAGAGGTTATCGGTATCAACTCAAGTAAGATCGGCGGTACCGCTATCGAGGGCATGGGATATGCTATTCCTATCAGTTCTGTAACGGATATCATCTCGGATATGATGGTTCAGCAGACCCGTATTCCTATTGACGAAAGCGAGATGGGTTACATCGGAATCAGCCTCCAGGAGATCACGGATACCCTTTCACAGCGCTTTGGAATTCCTGTAGGAATCTACGTTGTTGAGGTTTCTGAGGACGGAGGTGCCAAGGCAGCCGGACTCCTTACCGGAGATGTTATCACTAAATTTGACGGAGAAAAGATCAGCTCTTACGACGATCTTCAGAATATCCTTAAGTACTATAAAGCGGGAACTACCGTAAAGATCACCTATGCGCGTCAGGAAAACGGCGAGTATGTGGAGCATACCGTTGATCTTACCCTTGGCAGCAAGCCCACAAAAAGCAACTGATTTGACAAATTAGTTAATAAATTGTAAGATAATCCGTAACAAATTTGTAACAATGTAATTTTTTGTTAAGGTATTATTTATGAAAGATTCGATCAGGTCGGTTTTGTCAAAGCTGCTGATCCCCGCCGTTCTTGGACTTGTGCTGGGTGTGTTTTACTTTGACAAAGCCGATACGACCGCTTACGCAGGAAACAGAGGGACTATCGACAATATATCGGGCGGAGTTGCTCTTGTGCTTGATCCTGTAGGCGGCAGCGCGGTGGATGTGATCAATGCCACCGCAAAGGAACTTAATATAGAGCTCGGCAAGGAAGACGAAGAAGAAGCTATTTTCAACGACCTTGTTATGGCGAATGTACATCAGTTTATGAATGTGCGCGAGGCTCCCGATGTCAATGCGGAAAGGCTCGGGCTTATGTACAAGGACTGCGGAGGACACATCATCGAGCAGGTGGAAGGCTGGACAAAGGTTCAGTCCGGAAATGTTGTGGGATGGTGCAACAACGATTATCTTCTCTTCGGAGAGGATGCCGCCAATCTGGCTCACAGCGTGGGAATCACCTACGCTACCGTTAATGCGGACACCGTAAGGATCCGAAGCGCTATGGATGACGAGGCCGATGTAATTTGCCTTGCTCCTAAGGGAGAGATCTACGAGGTTGTCGGAGATACTGACGGCGAGTGGATCAATGTGGACTATGAAGGAAACGACGGATTCGTCAAGTCCTGCTACGTTGATATCACCTTCCAGATAGACGCCGGAGAGACCAACGAGGAGATCAAAGCCCGTGAGCTTGCAGAGCTTGAGGCTAAGAGACATGTAAACTACGGCGAGTACACAACTGATGCCGATACTAAGCTTCTTTTGGCAGCCCTTATTCAGTGCGAGGCGGGCGGCGAGCCCTACGAGGGACAGGTTGCGGTCGGTGCGGTAGTTATGAACCGCGTACGAAGCGGCGCTTATCCCAATACCATCCACGGCGTAATCTACGCATCCGGACAGTTTACACCCGCTCTTAACGGCAAGGTAAACGCGGTATATGAATCGGGACGCATCAAGCAAAGTTGTATCGATGCGGCGCAGGAAGCGCTTGACGGAGTTTCAAACGTCGGCGATATGACACACTTCAGACGTAACGACGGACGTGACGGACTTGTGATCGGACACCATGTATTCTATTAATAAATTGTGTTTTGGTCATGACCTGATACAAGGGATTGTGTCCGGATAGTACGACATAAAAAATTAATAAAATAATCGTCAAAATTTCGTGATTTTGTCGAGGAAAGTTGTTGACAAGGCATTTGCGAGCATCTATAATATTCGAGTATGCGCGTAAATGTCTTGTTTTATTGTGCGTAAATCTAGAGAAAGGAAAGGTAAATGAAATGCCAACATTTAACCAGTTAGTAAGAAAGGGACGTCAGACCTCAGTTAAGAAGTCAACAGCACCCGCTCTTCAGAAGAGCTTTAACTCTCTTCACAAGAAGGCCGTAGATGCATCTTCTCCTCAGAAGCGTGGCGTATGCACCGCAGTTAAGACTGCAACCCCTAAGAAGCCTAACTCAGCTCTTCGTAAGATTGCCAGAGTTCGTCTTTCAAACGGAATCGAAGTTACTTCATACATTCCCGGCGAAGGTCACAATCTTCAGGAGCACAGTGTTGTACTTATCCGCGGCGGCCGTGTTAAGGACCTTCCCGGTACCAGATATCACATTATCCGTGGTACTCTTGATACCGCAGGTGTTGCTAACCGTAAGCAGGCGCGTTCAAAGTATGGCGCTAAGAGACCTAAGGACAAGAAGTAATTTAAAGTATCTTGTATCTTAGGAAAGTAGTTTTCGGTAAATAACTAAACGTAACTAAGAAAAGTGTTGGATTTTTGCTATTTATCTTTCAGTAATAAATACTGCAAAGCCGCACGTACACTTGGGGAAACACATGTGAGTACCGATGAGTTAACATTATTTTGTTAAGGAGGGAAGTACCGTGCCTAGAAAAGGACATATTGCAAAAAGAGATGTTTTAGCAGATCCTCTTTACAACGACAAGGTAGTTACCAAGCTTATCAACAACATCATGCTTGATGGTAAGAAGGGCGTAGCTCAGAAGATCGTTTACGGAGCATTTGCAAAGGTAGAAGAGAAGACCGGTCGTCCTGCACTTGAGGTTTTCGGAGAGGCTATGAACAACATCATGCCTTCTCTTGAGTGTAAGGCTAGAAGAATCGGTGGAGCTACCTATCAGGTTCCTCTTGAGGTTAAGCCTGAGAGACGTCAGACTCTTGGCCTTAGATGGCTTACCATGTTCTCACGTAAGCGTGGAGAGAAGACAATGGTAGACAAGCTGGCTAACGAGATCCTTGACGCTGCTGCCAATACCGGCGGCGCTGTAAAGCGTAAGGAAGATATGCACAAGATGGCCGAAGCAAACAAAGCATTTGCTCACTATCGTTTCTAATTTGTTTTGTGCATTAACTGACATTGATTATTTATTTGACTATTTAGTAAGGAGAAAACCATGGCTGGAAGAGAATATCCTCTTGAGAGAACCAGAAATATCGGTATCATGGCGCACATCGATGCAGGTAAAACAACCCTGACCGAGCGTATTCTTTATTATACCGGTGTTAACTATAAGATCGGTGATACTCACGAAGGTACAGCTACCATGGACTGGATGGCTCAGGAGCAGGAGCGTGGTATTACCATCACATCCGCTGCTACCACTTGTCACTGGACAATGGAAAAAGAGACCAAGCCCATGCCCGGAGCCTTGGAGCATCGTATCAATATTATCGATACTCCCGGCCACGTAGACTTCACCGTAGAGGTAGAAAGATCACTCCGCGTACTTGACGGCGCTGTCGGCGTCTTCTGCGCAAAGGGTGGTGTTGAGCCTCAGTCTGAGAACGTATGGCGTCAGGCTGACACCTACAACGTTCCCCGTATGGCATTTATTAATAAGATGGATATCCTTGGTGCTAACTTCTATGGCGCCGTAGACCAGATCCGTACCCGTTTAGGAAAGAATGCAGTAGTTCTTGAGCTTCCTATCGGTAAGGAAGATGAGTTTAAGGGTATTATCGATCTTTTCGAAATGAAGGCATATATCTACAACGACGATAAGGGTGACAACATCACCGTTACCGACGACCTCGGAGATATGGCCGACCAGGCAGCTGAGTACCGCGAGAAGCTGGTAGAGAGCTGCTGCGAGCTCGATGACGAGCTTATGATGATGTATCTTGAGGGTGAAGAGCCTTCAGTAGAGCAGATGAAGAAGGCACTTCGTGAGGCTACATGTACTTGCCGTGCCGTACCCGTTTGCTGCGGATCCGCATACAGAAACAAGGGCGTTCAGAAGCTTCTTGACGCTATCCTTGAGTATATGCCCGCTCCTATTGACGTTCCTAACATCAAGGGCTTCGATCCCGAAGATCCCGATAAGGTTATGGACAAGGAAAGAAAGAGCTCCGATGACGAGCCTTTCGCAGCTCTTGCATTCAAGATCATGACCGATCCTTTCGTAGGAAAACTTGCATACATTCGTGTATATTCAGGTACTCTTAACGCAGGTTCTTACGTTCTTAACTCTACCAAGGGTAAGAAAGAGCGTGCAGGACGTATCGTGCAGATGCACGCTAACAAGCGTCAGGAGATCGACAAGGTATACTCCGGTGATATCGCAGCCGTTGTAGGCTTCAAGGATACCACTACCGGTGATACCATCTGCGACGAGCAGCATCCCATTGTACTTGAGTCTATGGAGTTCCCCGAGCCCGTTATCGAGCTTGCTATCGAGCCCAAGACCAAGGATGCACAGGGCAAGATGGGCGAAGCTCTTGCAAAGCTTGCTGAAGAAGATCCTACCTTCCGTCAGCACACTGACCAAGAAACAGGTCAGACCATTATCGCAGGTATGGGTGAGCTTCACCTTGAGATCATCGTTGACAGACTTCTCCGTGAGTTTAAGGTAGAAGCTAACGTTGGTGCACCTCAGGTTGCTTACAAGGAAGCATTCACCAAGGCTGTTGATGTTGATTCCAAGTACGCTAAGCAGTCCGGTGGACGTGGACAGTACGGACATTGTAAGGTACACTTCGAGCCCATGGAAGCAAACTGCGAGAAGTTTGATTTCGATCCTAAGGCTAACATCCTTATCAATGATCCTCCTACACTCCTCTTCGAGTCAACCGTTGTCGGCGGATCTATTCCTAAGGAGTACATCCCTGCAGTCGGAGAAGGTATCCAGGAAGCTGCTCAGGCAGGTATCCTCGGCGGATTCCCCGTACTCGGTATACACGCTAACGTATACGACGGATCATACCATGAAGTCGACTCTTCAGAAATGGCATTCCACATTGCCGGATCTATGGCATTTAAGGAAGCAATGCAGAAGGCAGCTCCTGTTCTTCTCGAGCCCATCATGAAGGTTGAAGTAACTATGCCCGAGGAGTACATGGGAGACGTTATCGGCGACCTTAACTCTCGTCGTGGACAGGTTAACAGCATGGATGATATCGGCGGCGGTAAGATCGTTAGAGCATTCGTTCCTCTTGCTGAGATGTTCGGATACTCAACCGACCTTCGTTCCAAGACCCAGGGTCGTGGAAACTACTCAATGTTCTTCGAAAAGTACGAGCCCGTTCCTAAGAACGTTCAGGAGAAGGTTCTCTCTGCGAAGGCAGGAAAGTAATTGTTAAACAATTATTTCTCTAAAATTGAGTTGTTTGATCAATAAACACTTGAAATCGGCTAAATTCTTTAATATAATTGAATTTAGCCGACAGTAAGCGCCGTAAGCGCAATTTGCACTGCGGCCGGAAAATATATAACCTTAAAATTTATTATGAAAAGGAGTTTTAAGAAATGGCTAAAGAGAAATTTGAAAGAACTAAAGCCCACTGCAACATTGGTACCATCGGCCACGTTGACCATGGTAAGACTACCTTAACCGCAGCTATCACCAAGGTTCTCGCTGAGAGAGTTCCCGGAAATGCAAAGGTTGATTTTGAGAACATCGACAAGGCTCCCGAAGAGAGAGCACGTGGTATAACAATCTCTACCGCACACGTTGAGTATCAGACCGAGAAGCGTCACTATGCACACGTTGACTGCCCCGGCCACGCTGACTACGTTAAGAACATGATCACCGGAGCAGCTCAGATGGATGGTGCTATCCTCGTTGTAGCAGCTACCGACGGTGTTATGGCTCAGACCAAGGAGCACATCCTTCTTTCCAGACAGGTAGGCGTTCCTTACATCGTAGTATTCATGAACAAGTGCGACATGGTAGACGACGAAGAGCTTCTTGAGCTCGTAGAGATGGAAATCACCGAGCAGCTTGAAGAGTACGGATTTACCGGATGCCCTATCATCAAGGGTTCAGCTCTTAAGGCTCTTGAGGATCCTAACGGACCTTGGGGCGACAAGATCATGGAGCTCATGGATACTGTTGACTCTTACATTCCTGATCCTCAGAGAGACACTGATAAGCCTTTCCTTATGCCTGTTGAGGACGTATTCACCATCACCGGACGTGGTACTGTTGCTACCGGACGTGTAGAGCGTGGTACTCTTCACCTTAACGATCCCGTTGAGATCGTTGGTATCAAGGAAGAGAAGGGAACTTCCGTTATCACCGGTATCGAGATGTTCCGTAAGCTCCTTGACGAGGCACAGGCTGGTGATAACATCGGAGCACTCCTTCGTGGTATCAACAGAACCGACATCGAGCGTGGTCAGGTTGTAGCTAAGCCCGGCACCGTTACTTGCCACAAGAAGTTTACCGCTCAGGTATACGTTCTTAACAAGGACGAAGGTGGACGTCACACTCCTTTCTTCAACAACTATCGTCCTCAGTTCTATTTCAGAACAACTGACGTTACCGGCGTTTGCGAGCTTCCTGCAGGCACCGAGATGTGCATGCCCGGAGACAACATCGAGATGACTATCGAGCTCATCCATCCCATCGCTATGGAGCAGGGACTTACCTTCGCTATCCGTGAGGGTGGACGTACTGTAGGTTCAGGACGTGTTGCTTCCATCATCGAATAGTCGCGAGTAACGAGAAGCGAACTCAAATGAAATAATAAAAAGCTCAGATCAAGCTTGCTTGAATCTGAGCTTTTTTTATTTCATGAAGTGCCGCGGCGACAGACGCGGCACGAGGAAATGCGAAGCATTTTCGAGTTCGCTTAGATCAGTGCTGCTTAGAACTGCGACAGACGCGGCACGAGGAAATGCGAAGCATTTTCGAGGTGCGCTTAGATCAGTGCTGTTTAGAGCGGCGACAGACGCGGCACGAGAAAAATTGAAAAACATATTGACTCTCCCCTTGGGGAACCCCTTAAGGTTAGGTTATAATAAGAAAAGGAGGTCCCCGATATGGACAAAAAGATGACATCAGGTGAAATTGCAAAAGCGGCAGGAGTATCACAGAAGGCAGTACGTTTGTACGATGAGAAGGGTCTTTTAAAGCCCACGGATTACTCGGAGGGAAACTACAGACTTTATGATGAGGCTTCACTTCAGATTCTTGAAAAGATAGTAGCCTTAAAGCAGATCGGTTTTTCTCTTGAGGAGATCAGAGACAATCTTGTGGCAGGTGATGCGGTGGATATCGAGGAGGCGCTTCGTATTCAGTTAAAGAATATGGAAGATAAGCGATACCAGATTCAGAAGGTGATCGACGCCATAAACCGTACTCTTGATAGAAAAGATGATACCAAGCTTGACTGGGATGACGTAGCTTTGATGGTTCAGAATATCAGCCTTGACCAGAAAGCTGATGAGCGGCATTGGAACGCCCTTAAGCACACTGCTACCGAGGAGGATTGGTATGAGAAAATCTTCAAATCCTTGAATATAAAGGAAAATGAGAAAGTTCTGGATCTTGGCTGCGGATTCGCCAAGCTTTGGAGAAATAACTGGTCTGTAATACCCAAGGGAACTAAAGTTTTAGGCGTAGATGTGCACGGAAGCTGGGCGGATAATTTCGCTGGATTCATAGAAGAAAACAAGGATACGCTTCCGGAAGGTGTTGAGATATCACTTGATTTTAACGATCTCGAGGAGGATAAAGCCTGGGATAAGATAAATGCAGATCAAAAGTACAGTCTTATTGTGGCGCATTATATTGACTACCAACTTAAGAATCCCGAGACGCTTGTGGAGAGAGCTTCCAAGGTTCTTGATAAAGACGGAGTCTTTTCATTTAACGGCGGAAATATCAGCAATTGGAATTATTTCTTTAAAGATGTACTCAAGGAAGTGGGGGTAAAAACGGATTCCATAGACGCTAAAATAGCCGATCAGACTGCGAAAAACAAGGCTATGAGAGAAATGCTCGAGAGACATTTCGGAAAAGTAGAGTCGGTGATCTTGACTAACCGTTGGCACTATGATTCGGCTGATGATCTGTATGAAAAGATGAAGGAGTACTTGCCGGAGAATGTAAAATCCTTTGAGGCTAAGTCCGAAAAGATCAAGTCGGTATTTGCGCAGAGGATTGCTGATAAGGGTGAGATCGTGGTGGAGCTTGAATCTCAATTCTGGCATTGCTGTAATTAAGTTTCGAACCTATTGTGATATAATATTCGCGAAGCGAAACCGGAATCGATCACAGACTTGCGAAGCAATGTCTGTGATATAATAAAGCGAGAATATTTCTATAGGCAGGTGCAAAGAGAACCGGATGAAAATCGGCGTTATTTCTGATATACACAGCAATATAATAGCTTTTAAGGAGTGTGTAAAGTATCTTGAAAAGGAAGGGTGCGATGAGTATCTTTTTTTGGGAGATTACGTTTCGGATACGCCGTATGCAAGGGAGACTTTAGACTATTTATATGAATTTATGAATAGTCACACTTGCCTTTTTTTACGGGGCAATCGCGAGGAGTATATGCTTGATCAGCGAAAAGTCCTTAAGGATGGTATGGATGAAAAGAAGTGGAGCTACAATTCCGCCAGCGGAAATCTGCTTTTCACATACGAGCAATTAACGGAGAAAGATCTTGATTTCTTTGATTCTCTGCCTATTACATTTAAGTACGCAAAGCCCGGTTATCCGGAAATCAGGTGCTGTCACGGTTCCCCGGAAAGCAGCAGGGAGCTGATCCAGCTAAGAAGCGATAAGGCGCAGTATTGGCTGAATCGCATCGAAGAGGATTACTTGCTTTGCGCTCATACCCACTACCCGGGGCGATACGAGTATAATGGAAAGCACTATTTCAACACGGGCTGCGTGGGGATATCCATTGGTGATGCTGGCTTTGCACAGTGTATGATACTTATGGATGATGTTTCAGACGGAAGAGTTGTGTGGAAGCCGGAATTTTTGCGGATTCCTTACGATAATAAAAAGGTTGTGGAGGATATATACTCAAGCGGCTTGATAGACAAAGCCCCCTGGTTTATAAACAGTAATATCCAGATACTCTTAACCGGCGTCGATAATAGCGCGCGGCTCGTTGAGGAAGCAATCCGCCTTTCCGATGAAGCCGGAGAATCTGACGTTTGGCCCAAAATCAAAGAAAAATATTTTGAACTTGCCGCAGAGCGCATCGGCGTCCCCGACTACCGAAAATGACACAGGGGGACGGGGTTGGTGGTTCATTTTGAAATGACACAGCAACTCCGTCCCGGGGGGTCAAAAAAAGATACAGGGGATAAAAAAGTGCTTGACACTTTACTGTCGGTTGCCGTATAGTAAACACAATATTTTTCGAAAGGAGCCCACTACTGTGAGACAGATTGTTTTAGTCGATTCATATAATAATGATGTCATGACTGGGAATAACCCTCGCAGTTTTATTTTTATATACGAAAAAGTGGGTACTACGGAATAAATCGGATCTGAAATACGGAGACTAAGAAACCAACCACTTTTTATAGCGGTTGGTTTTTTGATTCTACGAATTTTCAGCGAATTGCAAAGGAGAGACGTGACAACATGGGAGAAAGAGTGGAGATTGTAAGTGACTTTTACAGCCGGTATCAGGAGGAGGAACGCCTGATAGGGAGCAGGCAGGGACAGTTGGAGTATCGGCTGACTATGGATTATATCCACAGGTATCTGAAACCGGGTATGCAGGTACTGGATATTGGCGCCGGAACCGGCAGATACTCCAAGGCTCTTGCAGAGGAAGGTTATGAGGTGAAGGCCATTGAGCTGGTAGAGGCCAACTATAAGGTATTAGCAAATAAGGCGGAGAAACTTCGGAATATGGAGGCTATCCGGGGAGATGCTTTAGACCTCGGCAAATTTGCTGATGAAACCTTTGATGTCACACTGCTGTTTGGCCCTATGTATCATCTGTACAGCCCGGAGGACCAGCATAGAGCCATAGACGAGGCCATCCGGGTGACGAAAAGGGGCGGCGTACTTTTGGTGGCATTTCTCTCGGTACATGCCATCATGGTGACCAATTATCTGTATCAATGGGAAAGCTTTACCCATGGCTATCAAGAAAACTTCGATGATGCGGGCAAGGTGCGTCATTTCCCTGAGCAGCTGTTTACCGGATTTGACATCGTAGAATTCGAAGAACTCTTTGGAGAAAAGCCTGTAGAGCATCTGACCACCGTTGCCGTGGATAATGTGCTGGAAGTGGCAGAAAGACGTCCGGATTTCAGTCTTGACGATGAGAACTTCGAGATGTTCTACAACTATCAAAAGCAGATTTGTGAGAAACGTGAGATGCTGGGTACTTCCAGCCACCTGCTGTATATTTGCCGTCGCCTGTAGAGCCGGGATGTAAATATAGATTTGAGAGAAAAGTGAGGAGATGAATATGAAAAAAATAGGCACACAAACCATTGAGACCGAAAGACTGATACTGCGTCGTTTTACAGTAGACGACTCAGGGGATATGTACAGGAACTGGGCTTCAGATCCGGAGGTGACAAAATACCTCACTTGGCCACCTCATGAGAGCGAGGAGTTCACAAAGAGCTTGCTTGCGGATTGGGTGGGGAGATATGAAAAAGGGGAGGTTTTCCATTGGGCAATTGCGCTGAAAGACAGCGGAGAAGTGATCGGAGATATTTCCGTGGTTCGTCTGTATGAAGAGGTGGAGGCAGCGGAAATCGGATACTGTATGGCCAGACGACTGTGGGGGAAGGGCATCATGCCGGAAGCTTTGAAGGCTGTAGAAGATTATCTTTTTGATCGGGCTGAGTTTAACCGTGTTGCCGCTTGTCATGATCCGGAGAATGCCAAGTCCGGAAGAGTAATGCAAAAAGCGGGTATGCAATATGAGGGCACAAGGAGAAAGGCAATTAAAAGCAATCAGGGCGTTACAGATGTAGCGATGTATGCTATCATTAAAACGGACAGAAAACAAAGCAAATGACAATTATTTTACAAGAGAGACAATTAACTGAAAGGAGTTCTTATGAATAAACTAAAAATATTGATATGCATCGCATCCGCTATGATCATGGCCACGATAACAGGATGCGGATCAACATCGGATGAAAAGACATATGAGCAGTTTTTAAACGATGAGATAGAGCTTGACGGAAAAACATTTTCGGAGATCTTTAGCTTTATGCAGGAAGATTTTGATATGGATCCTACCGCATTCTACTATGATGTTGATGAGGACGGTAAGGATGAACTGCTTGTTTCAACGCTGTTCTACGGCTATAACATCTATGATGTAAGAGACGGAAAGATAGTGCTGCTTGATTGCGGTGATGGAACTGCAGCTGCTTGCGGTGTATACGAAGGAAACGGTCATGTATATGTCAGCCACAGTGATTTTTCGCATTCGGGCAGGAAACTTCTGGAGCTTACAAGATATGACAAAAACGGCAATGTCGTAGAGACAATAACCATCAATGCCGAGTACTGGGACTCTGAAGAAGATGTATATGATGAGAACAGTGATTTCACATATAACGGACAAAAGATCACGATGCAGGAATATGAAGATTACATGAATTCCTATGTTTTCATAGATGCGGATTCCGAAAAGGCGAGACCTGCGCAGTAAAAGATGCTGGCGCGATGATAGATGTAAATTGAGTCTGAAAACGATCAATTCTACCACAAGTAATAATTACATGGTGGCGGCATTGCCTCTTGTGTACGGATTCTGCATATTTATTATTGCCTCTATATGGGGTCTGGCTATTAAAAACAAAGAGAAATGACACAGGGGGACGGAGTTGAGGGGTCATAGTCAGAATAGTTTGATTAAATTCTGACTATGACACAGTAACCCCGTCCCGGGGGGTCATTTATACATCGTATTTTTTGAGCAGCATATCCAGGGCTTCCCGCAGGAGAATAGCTTCGCCGATATCCTCACGCTTGCTGAGCTTGTTAAGGCGCTTGAGCTGATCCTGCGTAAAGTGGGCTGTCTTGGGTATCATCTTTTCTTCCTTTGCCATGGCAACCTTATTGCGACCGCCTATCTTGGCGCGGTAAAGGGCGCCGTCGGCTTTTCTGATAAGTTCTGCGCAGCGGTTGGCATCCTCGAAAGCTGTTGCCATTCCGATCGTCATAGTCATAACGGATTTATCCGGAAGTGTCACATTGAAATTCTTACGCATCTCTTCCAAACGAAGGAAGATATCTTCGCGTTCTTCACATCCTTTGAAAATAACTCCAAATTCATCGCCGCCGATGCGGAATACCTGAGAACCTTTGCCGGTCATAGAAGATATGTATTTACCTGATTCTATAAGGACTCTGTCACCTTCAGCCGTGCTAAATTCTTTGTTTACACGGTCAAAATTGTCGAGATCTACCAAAGCTATGACAACGGTTTCGCCGTTTTCCTCGGCGTCGCTCTCCAAAATCGAAGTAATAGCTTCGTCAAAGGCATCGCCGATGGGAAAGCCCAGGGTTTCGTTGACACTTGGGTGCTTTGAAGTATCCAGCTTTTTGTGATCTTCAGGTGTTATGGGGTGGGATACAGCTTCGTTTTTCTTGGGCATAGTGGGCCTCCTTTGTGATTAAACCTAATGTGCTTAAGCAATATTATTTCGGAAATAATATCAAGATATATTACATAAATAACATATCTAAAATAATATGTCAAACATAATATGCAAAAATATTTTTGACACCCCGGGACGGAGTTGGGGGTTCATTTTCAGAAAAGTTTGATTAAATTCTGACTATGACACAGCAACTCCGCCCCCGGGGGTCATAAGGGGATGGAATTTTGGGGGAAGTTTGGTAGAATATATGTGTAACGTTGTTTATAGGGAGAGAGTATAAATGGAACAGGGTAAGCTTTATATTAAAGAAATGAGGCCGGGGATATTTTTACTTGATGAGGACCATGAATCGACGGGGTATTTAGTTGTAGGAGAAAAAAAGGCACTTCTTATTGACACGATGAACGGGCATGTGAACCTCAAAAAGGAAGTGGAGAAGCTGACGGATAAGCCATTAGACGTAGTAAATACCCACGGACACCCGGATCATGTGCACGGAAATATCTATTTTGAAGAGGTATACATTCATCAGGGGGATTTGGAACTGGCAGAAATGTTTAACCACGAGCCGGAGTTTTTAGATTTTTGCCGGGAAAAGGATGTGTCTCCATACCTTTCAAAGTTCAAGTTTGTAAAAGAAGGGGATGAATTTGATCTTGGAGGAAGACACCTGAAAATATACGAAAACCCGGGACATACTCCGGGGCAGATAGTGCTCCTTCTTCCGGAGGAGAGGATTCTTTTTACCGGTGACAGTGTAAATCACCATCTTTGGGCAATGTTCCCGGATTGTCCGCCTATGAGCAAGATTGTTGAGAATCTGGACAGGATAATGTTCCTTGAAAAAGAGGCTGATCTTATCCTGCATGGACATGCACATGATTTTGACGATATCTCGCTCCTTAGATGTATGAGGGACGGAGCGCAGGAAATCGTGGAAGGCAAAAGCGAATGTGACAGCCCCTACTTTTACTTTGGAGGAGAGGCAAGGCAGCATCCCTTTAAGTGCCTCCCCGGCAAGCATTATCAGCAGGAAGACCACGTGATCTGCTATCTTCCCACTAACATTAATTGATATAGATTGCAATTTCTATACTTAGATCACAGCGTTCTTGTCCAGCTTTGAAAGATTGTTTTTGTGGATAAGGATGAGAAGAGTCTCGTCCTTTTTAAGCGGCACATCGGGATCCACAAATTCGTTTACGACGCCGTCGCGGATTCCGACAACGTTAAGGCCGTATTTCTTTCTGAGGTTAAGCTCTTTAAGGGATTTTCCGACCCATTTTTCCTTGGGGAGCATCTCGATAAGACAGATTTCGTCGCTTACTTCGAAGTACTCGAGGAAGTTGTTTGTAAGGAGACCACGGGCGGTTCTGATTCCGCTTTCTTCCTCGGGGAAGATGATCTCATCGGCTCCGATCTTTGAAAGGACAGCGCCCATACGGTCATTTCCGGCTTTCGCAACAACCCATTTTACGCCGCTTTCCTTTGCAACCATTGTACACATGATACTCGCCTCAAGGCTCATACCCATAGCTACTACGGCACATTCGATATTTGCGATTCCGAGGGCCTTGATGGCAGCAGGATCTGTAAGGTCAGCTTCTATAGCGGAGGTCGCCTTCGATGAATAGCTTTCTATAACATCTTCATTATTGTCTACTACCATTACATCAGCGCCGGCGTCGATCAGCTTGTCAGCTACCGCCTGGCCGAATTTCCCGAGTCCGAATACTACGAAGGAAGTGTATTTCATCTAAGTTCTCCTTTATGTAAATCTTAAATCAGCAAGTATTTCTTTTTACGGCTATCCAACAATATAATGTCCGCTTGAAAATTTGATATCATTTTTATCCGAACGCCTTGTGCTGAAGAAAAGGGCCATGGAAATAGGTCCGATCCTTCCGGCGTACATACCGATCATAACAATGATCCTTCCCGCAAGATTCAGACTTCCGGTCAGTCCCCTCGAGAGTCCGACTGTTCCCGTAGCGCTGAAGATTTCGTAGGCGGCGGAAAGTGCAGGAACGTGACTTACCTGGATAAGCGCTATTATCAAAACTACCGTGAGAAGCAGATTTGACATTACGATGGCGCTGGCTTTTGCGATCAGTTTTTCGGAGACGGAACGGCTGAAGACTACAGGCTCAGTTCGGTTTCTGATAAAGCTGAAAACGTTTAGTAGTACAACAAAGATCGTAACCGTTTTGATGCCGCCCGCTGTTCCGACGGGGGAACCTCCGATAAACATATAGATGCAGCCCACAAGGCAAGTGGAAGGAGTCAGGGCATCCTGGGGAACGGTTGCAAATCCTGCTGTCCTAAAGGTGACGGACTGGAAAAAGCTTACAAGGATTTTTTGACCGGTAGTAAGATAACCGATGGTTTCGGGATTGTTCCACTCGAATAAAAGAACGAGCAATGTTCCGGAGATCAGGAAAAAAACCGTAAGGAATAATACCAGCTTGGAGTGCTCTCCGAGCCTGTTCCAAAAGCTTCTGGGGCTGTATTTATGCTTTATGGAACGTTTAAAGTTTTCGATAAAATCGAACCAGACTACGTAACCCAGACCGCCGAGGACGATGAGGGTTATAGTGACAATATTAAGATAGACATTGGTTTTATAGTCAATAAGTGAATTGGGACCGATAACATCCATGCCCGCATTACAAAAGGCTGAAACGGCATTGAATATGGAAATCCAAAGGCCCTTAAAAAATCCGAATCTTGGTATGAAAAAGATAGAGTATAAAACAGCGCCGGCGCCCTCTACTATAAGGGTATCTTTGATCACTCTTCGAAGGAATCTTACGAGACCGGAAATTGAGTCGAGATTGTAATAATCCTGGATCAGGAGTCTTGTGCTCAGAGAAAACTTCTTTTTCATAAGCATCATGATCATAGAATAGAGTGTAATGACTCCGAAGCCGCCGATCTGGATAAGGATCAGGATTATAAACTGTCCGGCGAAGGACCAGTGGGAAAATGTATCGACAACAACAAGACCTGTTACGCAAATAGATGTGGTGGCTGTAAACAGAGCTGTCATAAAATCTGTCTGCTGTCCGCGGGCCGATGCGAAGGGTAAAAGCAAAAGCAGGCAGCCAAGAAATATAGCCGCGAGAAAGCCAAGTGCGATAACCTGGGTGGAAGTGAGTTTATGTCGTTTTGTTTTAGCTTCGTTAAGTACTCTCATTTTGTTTCGCCTTGTTTGGTAAAATCGCATCTATTATACCATAAAAAATGACACAGGGGGACGGGGTTGGGGGTTCATAATCAGAATAATCAAGGAATTTTCTGATTATGAACCCCCACCCCCGTCCCCCTGTGTCATAATGCATAATTATAAGCAGATAAAATCTCGTTTTTGTATTGACATACAGGCAAAAAGATACTATATTTTACAAAGAATTAGTGCAAGGGTGCACGGCACACGGCACTTTTTTTATTGGCGTCGCGCTTTAGCAAAGTAAATTGTTAACGCAATAAATGTTTTGCATAAAGCAGTAGCCCGATTTATTAAATATGCAAAGTGTATGCATATATTCAGGAGGAAAAGATGAAAAGATGAAAAGATTAACACGTTTAGTATCTATTTTAGGAGTGGCAGCCCTTAGCCTCAGCGTTCTTGCAGGCTGCGGAAAGACCACGGAAGATGCCGCTGCAGCTTCAGGCGATGCGGCAGCAAGCGAAAGCGCATACGACCTTAGCAATGTAAAGCTTATGAGCGAGGGCGTATTAAGCGTTGGATGTGAAGTAGGATACCCTCCTTTCGAGGATTTTGCGGAGGACGGAACTACTCCTATCGGATTTGATGTAGATATTATCACAGAAGTTGCAAGAAGACTGGGACTTGAAGTGAATATCATCAACACCGCATGGGACGGAATCTTTGCCGGTATCGACAACAACTATGACCTTGTTTGCTCAGCTTGCACGATTACTCCCGAGCGTCAGGAGAGCATGGCTTTTTCAACTCCTTATATCTCAAACTATCAGGCTGTGATCTTAAAGGCAGGAGATACCAAGGAGATCAAGAGCTTTAACGACCTTGACGGTATGACCGTTGCCGTTCAGAAGGAGACTACTTCCGACGAGCTTATCAGCGATTACAAGTCAACCGGAACTATTGACGTAGAAGTTGTTGCAAATGAAAAGGTACTCAGCTGCTTTACCCAGCTTGACAATGGTGAGGTTGACGCGGTACTTGTTGACTCTACTGTAGCCGACGGTTATCTTGCAAAGAACCCCGACAAGTATATTTACGCATACAAGGATGAGTCCGAGGCAGAGGAGTTCGGTATCGCAATGGGTCTTGAAAACACCGCTTTAAAGGAAGCTGTTGACTGGGCTCTTGCAGGTATGGAAGCTGACGGATATATTGACGAGACTTATGATTACTGGTTTGGAAGCGCTGAATAAGTTTTAAAACAGCGGAATAAACAGTCGATTGGATAAAATATGAAGAGTTTTCTTAAAGGATTATTTGATATCAAAAACTGGAAGAAAAAGACAAAGATCACCTGGGTGGTTGTGCTTGTTATCATCGCCGTATGCATTGTCCTGTCTTTCCTTAAGCCGTCGGAAGCGGATATGAAAGCAATGGCATCTGAGCAGATGCAGGAAATGATAAAGGCCGATGAGGGAAGCACGAGAAAACGAGTAACCGTTACATACAACAGCCTTATAATCGTAAACTATTGCTCGTTTTCAACTTCCGGCGCAAAGGAAATCAACGAAAAGTATGTGGGCTTTGTAGGAAAGGCTTTCCAGGCTGACGAGGGCTTCGGAAAGTTTGCCGGACAGATGGTAAACTACACATACCGTATGCTGGGCTGCGGGGAAAATATTCTCCACGGAGCTAAACTTACCCTCTTTTTGACCACGGCATCAACTCTTATAGGCGTTGTGCTGGGAACGCTCCTTGCCCTCGGAAAGATATCAAAGAATAAGGTGCTGAGCAAGATCTGCTCGGGATATATCTTTTTCTTCAGGGGAACGCCTCTTATGATCCAGCTTTTTGTGATCTACTACACGCTTCCCGCAGTATTTGGATTTGCCTGGAGAGATCTCTTTAGCGCAGCGGATAATCAGGCGGTATACAAGGGCGCATTTATTGCCGCTCTTATCGCCTACGGACTTAACTCCGGCGCCTACTGTGCCGAGATAGTCCGCGCAGCGATCCAGTCGATTGAAAAGGGGCAGCACGAGGCGGCTAAGGCCTTGGGACTTTCCTACGGACAGACCATGCGCCTTATCATTATCCCCCAGTCCGTTCGCAGAATGGTGCCCCCTGTATGTAACGAGTTTATTATGATGTTAAAGGATGCGTCATTGGTATTTGCGATCTCGCTGATGGATATTACAACGATATCAAAGAATATCATGACAAGTGAGATTTCGTATATCGTATTCTTACCTGCCCTTGTGATCTATCTGATAATCACAGCCTTTTTCACATGGATATTTAACGCGATCGAGAAGAAATTCTCGCTGTACGAGTAAGGAGGCAGGCTATGGAAAATTACGAATATATACTTGAAACCGAGCATGTCAGCAAGAATTTCGGAAATCTGGTTGTTTTAAAGGATATCAATCTCAAGGTTAAAAAAGGCGAGGTTATCTGTATCATCGGCCCTTCGGGAGCAGGAAAATCAACATATCTTCGCTCTTTAAACCAGCTTGAGAAGATCTCTTCCGGAAAGATCTTTATAAAAGGCGACCTGTTTTTACACCGTGAAAAGGATCGCACCGTAGAAAGGATTGACAAGAAGACTCAGCAAAAGCTTCTTCTTGAGATGGGAATGTGCTTCCAGAGATTCAACCTTTTCCCCCACAAGACTGTGCTTGAGAATGTCTGCCTTGCGCCTATCCAGGTTAAGCATGAGGATAAGGAGAGGGTAAAAGCGGAAGCTATGGAACTCCTCAAAAAGGTCGGACTTGCGGAGAAGGCGAATGAGTATCCTAACCGTTTATCCGGCGGTCAGCAGCAGCGAGTTGCTATCGCAAGAGCTCTTGCCATGAAGCCTGAGATCATGCTTTTCGACGAGCCCACATCGGCTCTTGACCCCGAGCTTGTAGGGGATGTTCTTCAGGTTATGAAGGATCTTGCCAACGATGGAATGACGATGCTTGTTGTAACCCATGAAATGGGATTTGCAAAAGAGGTGGCAGATAGGGTATTATTTATGGCTGACGGAATCATCGCTGAGGAAGGAAACCCGGAAAAAATCTTCAACAATCCTGAGAATCCCAGAACTCAGAGTTTCCTCAAATCTATTCTGAATGTTTAGGGAGTAATACCCGCAATATGCGATCGAAACAAATTAGAAGTTCATTATTACTGGCATTAACAGCAGCAATCTGGGGCGTGGCTTTTGTAGCCCAGACCACGGGAGGAGACGCAGTTGGACCTTTTTCCTTCAACTTCGTCCGTTTCCTTATCGGATCGGCTGTGTTACTGCCGGTAATTTTTGTATTGGATAAATTGGGATTATCTAAGAAAAAGCCTGCAAACAAAGCCGGTCGAAAGAAGCTTTGGATAGGCGGAGGATTTGTGGGCCTTTCGCTCTTTTTTGCCGCAAATGCGCAGCAGGTTGGAATCTATCTTGGTGCCCAGGTCAGTAAGGCCGGTTTTCTTACCGCGCTTTATATTATCCTTGTACCCATCCTTGGATTGTTCTTAAAGAAAAAATGTGGATGGAACATCTGGCTTGGAGTTTTGATAAGCCTTGCCGGAATGTATTTTCTTTGCATGAAGGGCGGATTCTCGCTTCAGTGGATGGATCTTGCTCTAATTGCATCAGCATTTCTTTTTTCGGTTCAGATCATGCTTATAGATCATTTCAGTCCTGATATGGATCCCGTAAGACTTTCTGCGATTGAATTCTTTGTTTGCGGTATTCTGTCTTTGATTCCCGCGCTGATCATTGATATGCCCGCAAGGGGCGGATTTGGCGGCTGGATGGCGGACTTTGCCGGATGGAATGCATGGATCCCTATTCTTTACGCCGGAGTTTTCTCAAGCGGAGTAGCCTATACTCTTCAAATGGTGGCTCAGCCCGGGCTCAATCCCACCATCGCCTCGCTTATTATGAGCTTTGAGGCGGTCTTTGGAACCATTGCGGGCTGGCTTATTCTTCATCAAAGCCTCACAGCAAGAGAAGTTGTGGGCTGCCTTCTTATGTTTGCTGCGATCGTCATCGCGCAACTACCACTCTCGAAATGACACAGGGGGACGGGGTTGGGGGTTCATAGTCAGATATTTCTGAGAATATTCTGAAAATGAACCCCCAACCCCGTCCCCCTGTGTCCCCCTGTGTCATTCTTTATCGCGTTAACGCTTTAATTGGGCAAATTGACGAAGCGCTAATGATAAAATTGAATCATTTTGTGCAATATGCTATAATGGATTAGTATAAAAACGGTTAGCTATGCCCGAGAGACATAGCCCTTTAAAAAAGGAGGTTATTTATGCTATTCCAACTTTACAGTGACCATGCTGCGATGCAGCTAATCGGCTGGGTATTGGTATTTTGCGGACTGATCCTGATGAACGAGATCGGACGCAGGACCAAGATCGGGGGAATTATCGTATTTGTTGCCATTCCGACTTTACTTACTGTGTATTTTATCGCTGCTCACGCCGGAGCTTTCGGAGGTGATTCCAATCCTACGGTTGCTTATATGGACGGATGGTTCCACTACTTTAAACTCTATGCTGCGGATATCGGCTGCGTAGGCTTTATGATGATCAAGTATAAATGGGGAATCGGAAAAGAAAAGTGGTTCGCATGGTTCCCTTGGTTCATCGTAGCGGCAAACATTATGATCGCCAATGTTTCCGATATGGAATCGGCTATCGCCGCATTCAAGATTTCCGGAAATCTTTCGGGTGCATGGTGGGCTTCAAACGAGGGTGTATTTATCTACGGCGGATGGTGGAACGTGGTAAACGCTCTTGCGGGACTTATAAACATCTTCTGTATGACAGGCGTTGTAAAGCTTTACACATCAAAGGACAAGAATCATGCGGACATGCTTTGGCCTGATATGACGATCTGGTTTATCATCGCTTACGATATCTGGAACTTTGAGTACACTTACCTTAATCTTCCTACACATTCATGGTATTGCGGCGTTGCACTTTTACTTGCTCCTACATTTGCAAATGCATTCTGGAACAAGGGCGCATGGATCCAGAACCGTGCAAATACCCTTGCAATCTGGTGTATGTGGGCACAGGTTGTTCCTTCATTCCAGCTCAGCTCCAGATTTGCGGCAGCTCTTCCTACCATCTACGGCGGAGCAACCCAGAACGGCATCACTACCATGAAGCTTTATGAATCAGCTATTGACCTTTACAATCATCAGCTTGGAAAGACGGCGGCAGCCGGTGAGGCTATAGCCAAGATGGGAATAACGGCCGACCCGAGAATGCAGGGCTTCGTCGCAGTACTTGCGATCGTGGTTAACGTAGTTTGCATTACGGAGATCATCAGAAGAGCCGTTAAGCTTAAGAAGAATCCTTATTCAAACGAAGTATTTACAGATACCAAAGACTTCAAACTTGCTATGGAGCGTGCTGAGCAGTAATGGATAAAGTCAGAGTTATTGAAGTAAAAAGAAGCATTTTTGAAAGCAACGATCAGGATGCGGACAAGCTTAGAAATGAGCTAAAAGAAAGCAAAACCTTTTTACTCAATCTAATGTCATCACCGGGATCCGGTAAGACAACGACGCTTACCCGTACAATTGAGGTACTTAAGGATAAGTATCGCATCGGAGTTATGGAGGCGGATATTGATTCGGATGTGGATGCACAGACGATCGCTGCTACGGGAGTAAAGTCGATCCAGCTGCATACGGGCGGAATGTGCCACCTTGATGCGGATATGACCAGACAGGGACTTAAAGAGCTCGATGTAACCGATGTCGATTTTGCAATCCTGGAGAATGTTGGTAATCTGGTCTGCCCTGCGGAATTTGACACGGGAAGCACCAAAAATGCAATGATTCTATCCGTACCGGAAGGACATGACAAACCCCTAAAATATCCGCTTATGTTCTCTATCTGCGATGTTGTTCTTATCAACAAGATCGATGTTATGCCTTATTTTGATTTTGATCTTGAGAAATGTAAAGAATACATTCATATGCGTAATCCTAAGGCAAAGGTGATTCCTATCTGTGCCAAGACAGGTGAGGGAATAGAAGAGTGGGCCTGCTGGCTGTCGCAGCAGATTGATGAGAGCATAAAGTAATTACTCAAAAGTATAGGCCGGGCGATTTTAACAGTTTAACCGTCCGGCCTTATTTAGACTTTTGGAGGGAACCGGAAAAGAAAATGCCGTTTCCGATCTGGCCGGGATAGGTGCGGATTTTTGCGTAAGGAAAAAGACTAAAATGCATGAATTAGGCGTAGTTTTTCATATAATCGACGACCTTGAAAAAGTAGGAAAAGAGAATGATGTAGAAAAGATCCATTCTGTAACATTGCAGCTCGGAGAGGTTTCGGGAGTTGTTCCGAAGCTTTTGACGGACGCCTGGAACTGGGCAGCTAAAAAGAATGAGCTGGTTGACGGTGCTGAGCTTATTATCGAGAATCTTCCCGCCGTAACGTATTGTGAGGAATGCGGGTGCGAGTATGAGACGGTAGCTCACGGAAAGATCTGCCCAAATTGCGGCAGTGAGCGGACTTATCTTTTGAGGGGAAATGAATTTTTGATCAAAGAGATCACGGCAACTTAAGCAGGATGATCTAAAAAATAATGCTAACCGAAGGTTATTGCATGGGCCACAGGTAAAACACCAACAAAGAAGAAAGCTGGTATAAAGATGGACAAGAATAATTTTGATATGGAAGATCTTATGACTCCCTATTCGCTGGACCCTAACAGAAATAAAGTTGATCCGAGAAGAGGGATCATTCCGGACTGGGTGGATATGGACGCACCTTTCAGGGAGCCTCTTGCCAAGTTCGCAAAGACTGTAACGGACAGAAAAAATATAAAGCTTGGAATTGAAAAGATTACAAAGGAAAGCCCGGAATACTGGGGACTTTACAATCTGATCACGGATGAGCAGTGCGAGATAGCGCTCAAAATGCAAAAGCGCAAGCCCAAGACCTTTGAGCAGATCGCGGCTCTTTGCCCCGAGTATACAAAGGAAGAGCTTCAAAAGCAACTCGATGAGATGTCTTATAATGGCGTCATTGAGTGGAACTACGAGAACGAAAAGCATGAAAAACAGTACGTTCTCCCTATGTATGTTCCGGGCTCGGCAGAGTTTGGAAATATGAACGGCAGGGTTATAAAGGAGCACCCGGAAGTCGGACCTTTCTTTGAGAGGATGAGCCGTATTCCTCTTGAAGGACTTACGCATATGGTTCCTATGGGCGGCGCCGGCGTCGGAATGCATGTAATTCCTGTTGAAAAGGCTATTGATATGGAGTCTGAGGCGATTGACCTTGAGAAGATTTCATACTGGCTTGAGTATTATGAAGGAAAATACGCCGCATCACCCTGCTCTTGCAGAAGATCGAGACAGACCTTTGACCAGGGCTGCGCTGATGACCCCGAAGGATGGTGTATAGCCGTTGGTGATATGGCGGATTACGTTGTTGAAACCCAGAAGGACGGACGCTATATCACAAAGCAGGAGGCTCTCGAGATCTTCAAACAGGCAGAGGACAACGGATTTGTTCACCAGATCACAAATATTGACGGCGATAAAAAGATCTTTGCAATCTGTAACTGTAATGTGAATGTCTGCTACGCGCTCCGTACTTCGCAGCTTTTCAATACTCCGAATATGTCGCGCTCGGCATATGTGGCGCATGTTGATAAGGAAAAGTGTGTAGCCTGCGGAAGGTGCGTGGAGGTATGCCCCGCCGGAGCAGCTACTCTCGGACAGAAGCTTTGCAAGAAGGACGGAAGCGAAGTGGTTTATCCTAAGATGCCGCTTCCTACCGAGAAGAAGTGGTCTCCGGATATGTGGACTGAGGACTACCGCGATATCAACCGTATCAACACACACAAAACCGGTACGTCCCCTTGTAAAACAGCTTGTCCTGCCCATATTCCGGTACAGGGATACTTAAAGATGGCCGCACAGGGAAGATATGAAGAGGCCCTTGCTCTTATCAAAAAGTACAACCCGCTTCCCGCAGTCTGCGGACATGTATGTAACCGTCGGTGCGAAGATGCATGTACAAGAGGCACGATTGATGAAGCGATAGCTATCGATGAAGTAAAGAAATTTGTTGCGATGCGCGACTTAAATGCCGAAACACGCTATATCCCCGAGAAGGTTATTCCCAAGATCGGCGGTGGATTCGACGAGAAGGTTGCCATCGTCGGTGCAGGCCCTGCGGGAATTGCCTGCGCTTACTATCTTGCTCTTAAGGGATACAAACCTACTATCTTTGAAAAGAATAAAAAGCCCGGCGGAATGGTTACCTACGGAATTCCTTCATTTGTCTTGGAGAAGAATGTTGTTGAGGCCGAGGTTGATGTTTTAAGGCAGCTCGGCGTAGATATCCGTCTCGGAGTTGAGGTCGGAAAGGATATAACACTTAAGGACTTAAGACAGCAGGGATACAAGGCTTTCTATATAGCCATTGGTTGTCAGGGCGGACGCGGAGTCGGCGTACCCGGAGAGGATGCGGAAGGCGTTTTAAAGGGCGTTGACTTACTCCATGATGTTATCGATGATGAAAATTACAAGCTCTCCGGAGATACCGTTGTTATCGGAGGAGGTAACGTTGCCATCGACGTCAGCCGAACCGCGATCCGCTGCGGCTCACCAAAGGTTACGCAGGTCTCTCTTGAAACAAGAGACATTATGCCTGCTCTTCCGGAGGAGATAGAGATTGCAGAGTCCGAAGGCATCGAGCTTAAAGGCGGCTGGGGACCTAAGGAAATCCTTACCGAAAACGGCAAAGTTAAGGGCATCATCTTTAAGAAGTGTACACAGGTTAAGAACGCTGAGGGAAGATTTGATCCGAAGTACGATGAGAATGAGACGATGGAGATTGCCTGCTCCAATGTGATCCTTTCAGTAGGCCAGGCTACTGTCTGGGGAGATCTCCTGAAAGATGAGGAGGTTGAGTTTAACGGACCTGCGCCTAAAGCGGATAAGATCACATTCCAGACGACGGTTCCGGATATCTTCGTCGGCGGAGATATGTTCTATGGACCGAGGTTTGCAATTGACGCCATTGCCTGCGGAAGAGAGGGGGCCGAATCGATCCACAGATTTGTTCAGCCCAATTCTTCGTTAACCATTGGACGTGATCCGAATTTCTTTATTGAGCTTGACAAGGATGATATACTTGTTAACGATTACGATCATGTTGGCCGTCAGGAGCCGGGGATCAGAAAGACCGAGGATGGAAAGCTTTCATTTAGAGACAATAAGCTTGTGTTTACCGAGGAACAGGTCAAAAAAGAGACTTCAAGATGTCTCTCCTGCGGAGCGTCGATCGTCGATCCGAATAAGTGCGTAGGATGCGGTCTTTGCACAACGCGCTGCGAATTCGATGCAATTAAGCTTACAAGGGATAATCCCGACGCCTCCACTATGCGAAAGGCAGAGGATAAATTAAAATACATCCTCCCTAACGGCGTAAAACAGGCTGTCAGCCGTCCATTTGTCAAGAAAACGCCTAAAGAAACAGCTTGGCTCAACAACGAAAAATGACACCCGGGGACGGGGTTGGGGGTTCATTTTTGGATGACACCCGCGAATGACACCCGGGGACGGGGGTGGGGGTTCATTTTGAGAACAGACAGGGTGCAATATGTTGAAAAAGAACTTACATGACAATTTAATAGTCAGATTTTTAGCGGTTTCTCTTGCGTCGCTGATAATGGCCCTTAATATCAATACATTTGTCCACACGGGCGGACTTCTTCCCGGAGGAGCGAGCGGACTTACGCTCCTTCTCCAGGAAGTCTTTGACAAATTCTTCAGGCTTAAGATCCCTTATACGGCAATAAATATAATTATAAATGCGTTTCCCGTATACATAGGATTCAGATTTTTAGGTAAGAGATTCACACTCTTTTCCTGCTGGATGATAGTACTGACCGGCCTTTTGACAGATATTCTGCCTTCGTATGTAATCACCCAGGATACGCTCCTTATCAGCATTTTTGGAGGAATGATAAACGGATTTGCAATATGCCTTTGTCTGTTTTTTGATGCAACCAGCGGCGGAACGGATTTCATCGCGATGTATCTGTCGGAAAAAAGAGGTATAGACTCCTTTCATATCCCACTGATTATCAACGCTGTAATCCTTACGGCAGCAGGATTCTTGTTCGGCTGGGACAAGGCGCTTTATTCGATTATATTTCAGTATGCCACGACGGCGGTCATACGAACGCTTTACAGACGGTATCAGAGGGCAACGCTGTTTATTGTGACTGACAATCCGGATGGCGTCTGTAAGGCGATTTACGACAATCTGCACCATGGGGCTACGGTCCTTGAAGGGGAAGGCTCGTACGAGCACTGCGAGAGGAAGGTCGTGTATTCCGTTGTCTCAGGATCTGAAGCCGGAAAAATTACAAAAAAGATAAAAGAGGTTGATCCTCATGCATTTGTTAATACGATAAAGACGGAAAGGCTTCTCGGAAACTTCTATAGGAAGCCGACGGATTAGATGATGCGATTAAATGAATTTATGATGAAGGCCATGAAGGCTTTTAATTTCATATCGGGAAGCTCTGCGGAAGAAGAGGACCTGAAAAAGCACAGGGAATCCGTGGAGAAGATGAGTCGTCTCGTGACGCCGAAGGATGACGTAAATATCGCGCATTTTAAGGTCGGGGATATAGAGTGCGAGTCGATCAGGAAAAAAGAGGATTTTAATCCGCACTACGCGATCATGTATGCCCATGGTGGGGGATATATGAGCGGCGGGGCGGACTATGCAAGGATTCTCGGAACAAAGCTTGCGATAGCGACCGGATTTACAACGGTGACCTTTTCCTACAGGCTTTCTCCGGAGCATCCATACCCCGCGGCGATCGAGGATGGGATGGATGTCTGGAACTATCTGACAAGAGGTGTTGTATCGCCGACCCATCTTTATTTAGCCGGGGATTCGGCCGGAGGCAATCTTGCGCTCTGCCTTACGCAGATGCTTTTATCGGAAGGGCGGGAAGTACCGAAGGGACTTATACTTTTCAGCCCCTGGACGGATATGACGGGAAACGCAGAGTCCTACGAAACAAACAAGGATGTTGACCCTGTTCTTTCCAAAGAGTTTGTAGAAAACGCCGTAAAGGCATATGTAAACGGAGCAGGTACTCCGGATGAAGCAAGGTTCAGCCCTCTTTTCGGAAGCTTTGATAACTTTCCGCCCACTGTCTGTTTTGCGGGAAAAAATGAGATTCTTTTTGACGATAGTAAAAGACTTTGTGATAGGATAAAAGAGGCTGGGGGGAAGGCCGTATTTGATGTAGAGGAAAAGGGCTGGCATGTTTACGAACAGCTGCCGATCACTATAGCGAATCAGGCGATGAGGCGCTTATCAAAATATATTAAGGATGAGCAATATGGCGCCTGATGCGAAGGCCAAAGACTTAAGAGATCAGGAGATTTAGGCGAGATATGAGCAGTAATTGGTATAAACTGGATAATGTGGCAAAGGTTTTTCTTGCTACGGTTAACAAAAGAGATACCAGAGCTCTTAGAGTGAGCTGTACTTTAAAGGAGAATATCGATCCGGAGCTTCTTAGGCAGGCGGTTTTGTCCGCAATCCAGGACAGGCCCCAGGTGCAGGTCCGCATCCGAAGAGGTATTTTTTGGCATTATATGGAGGATACGGATATACAGCCTCAGGTAAAAGAGGAGCATGAACGTATCTGTCCCCTTTTGTATACTCACGCCAAGGCTATGCTTCATTATCAGGTCACATATTTCGGAAAAAGGATCAATCTTGATATATTTCACGCCCTTTGCGACGGAGTCGGTGCGCTGGAGTTTTTAAACATAATCGTTTTGGATTACCTTAAGCTTAAGTATCCCGGATTTGCCGATGTAGCGATTCATTCCGGCGCTTCTGCGGACGACTTAAACCAGGACAGCTACAGACAGTTTTTTGAAAATATGGATGTGTCCCTCTCCGGCAGACAGCCCAAGCAGGTATCAATGCATCCCGGCGGACTTAAGCTAAGTTACGATCAGCTTCAGTTTTTTGAGATCCATATGCCTGTAGATCAGATACTGCCTAAGGCAAAGCAACTTGGAGTGTCCCTTACAAGCTACCTGGGAGCGGCCTGGATGCTTGCCATCAGGGATCAGATCCCGCCTCGAAAAAGAAAGCTTCCCATTACTATTTCGCTTCCTGTTAACCTTAGAAATTACTATCCTTCGCACACCTCGAGGAACTTCTTTAACAATGTAAATGTGTCCCATCTTTTTACCGGGGATATCAGTCTCGAGGACCTTGCAAAGGAGTTTGATGAGTCCTTTAAGAGTAAGCTGACTCCCGAGAGTATAAAGAATCAGATGGACAGCTTTGAAACTATGGAGTTTTTTGCACCGGTGCGCGCGGTTCCTTTGTTTATAAAGCAGCCTGTTGTCTGGTTTTTCTCTAAAAAATCCGACAGAAGGGCTTCTATGGTTTTCTCCAATCTCGGAATAATGAACCCGCCGGAGGAAATGGGAGAAAAGATCGCAAATTACAGCGGTTTTTGCAGCGCAAACAAGCTTTTTTCCACCATGTTCAGCTATAAGGGCGACCTGACACTTGGCGTAAGCTCGCCCTACGTAAATACCGGTGTGATCAAAGGATTTGTGCGGAGCTTGTCATACGCGGGGGTTGATATAAAGGTGTACGCTACGGAGGTTATTCGCTGATGAAGAAATGTTTATATTGCAAGATCGAAGTTGGCGGGGACCTGGAAAAATGTCCTTTGTGTCAGAGCAAACTTGTGGGCGAACCTGAAGAACCTTATTTCCCCAAGCAGACCAATCAGCAAAGAAGATCTCTTTATTACAAGATTCAGCTTTTTGTGGTCTGGGTTCTTGCCATCGCAGGTTTATCGGCAGAATTTCTGTTTAATTTCAAGATTCCGGGATTTCCCAAGGTACATTGGAGCCTTCTCCTTTTTCTATGGCTTTTTGCTTTTGAATTTGGGATCATGAGGCAGTTTAAGCCCGGAACGGGGTCTGCGAGAAAAGTAACTTCTATGGCTTTTATAATCCTTGTGCTTTTGGTGATAACGTCATACTTTTTCAATTTCTGGAGGTTCACGCTCGGGTGGGTTGTGCCAATTACGATCATCGGGGACATCATCGCAAACTTTGTTTTTGCTATGATAGATAAGCAGGGAAATACAATGTCCTATCTTTTGACAAATCTTCTTGTGGGAATCGTACCGTATATTATTCTCTATTTTTTGGGAAAAGAGACGCCTATTCCCTGGATAGCCTGCCTGATCTTAAGCGTCATCCTCTTTATCGGCGCCGTAATATTTAAAGGACGCATGGTTTTAAACGAAATACAAAGAAGATTCAATATTTGATCTTGCACTTTAGGCTGCCGCCTGCGATCTTCGGATCCCGGCGGCAATTTTTGCGTTTTGGAAAAATTTAAAATACCCCTTGACACATTATACTATGCGATATATAGTAATATACATCAAAAGGTATTACGCGTGACATAGTTTAGAAAAATGACACAGGGGGACGGAGTTGGGGGTTCATAGTCAGAATAATCTCAAAATAGTCTGACTATGACACAGCAACCCCGTCCCGGGGGGTCAAAATGAAAGGAGACCGTATGGAGAATCAGATGAAAAGGGGTCTTCTGGATGTATGTGTACTGGCGGCGATAAAGGATGCGGATTCCTACGGGTATCAGATAATAAAGGATATGAGCCCTTATGTTGAGATTTCGGAATCAACCCTTTATCCTATACTTAGAAGACTTGAAGCCGGAGCGCTGCTTACGGTTAGGAGCGAGGAGTACAACGGCAGGCTTCGAAAGTATTACCACATAACACCGGAAGGACTTAAAAGGATCGAGACGTTCAAAGAGGAGTGGAAAGAGATTATGATGATCTATGAATTCGTTACCAAGGAGGGAAAGAAAGATGAATAAAGAGACTTTCCTTACAGAGCTTCGGACGAGACTTGAAGGCCTCCCGGAGACAGAACTTAACAAGTCAATAGATTTTTACAGTGAGATGATAGATGATCGCCTTGATGACGGCCTTACCGAGGAAGAAGCTGTAGCGGCCCTCGGCAGTTTAAAGGATATTACAGACAGGATCCTTGAGGATGTACCCCTTGGAAAGATCGTAAAAGAAAAGGTCAGAAAGGTTCAAAGCGGCAGGGGACTAAGACCCTGGGAAATAGTACTTATCGTGCTGGGCTCTCCTGTATGGTTTCCCATAGCCTTAAGCCTTGGCATCGTTGCGCTGGTGCTTTTCATAGTCTTTTACCTTCTCTTCTGGCTGATAATACTTGTATTTTACATCATAGACCTTTGCTTTGCTCTTGGCGCCGTGGCGGGAATCGTCTGCGGAGTAGTGGCGATGGCAAAGGGAATGGTACCAAGCGGTCTGGCGCTTTTGGGATGCGGACTTTTCTTAGGCGGCTTATCGGTACCTTTCTTTTTCTTCTGCAATATAGTTGCAAAGGGAATGATCGGCCTAAGCAAGCTTATAACCAAAGGTATCAAGAACCTCTTTATCGGTAGAAGGAAGAAAGGAGAGCAGTAATGAAGGGAAAATATATAGCACTTATTGCAGCCGGCGCAATGATGATAGTCGGTGCGGGAATTACATTCGGAACTATAGCAAGCCATGGATTTGATTATGAGAAAATGACAAGAGGCGGTGAGGAACTTATGGAAAAAGAATACCCTATTTCAGGCAGCGTTAAGGACATCTATGTAAAGGATGCAGCAATAAAGATATGCCCTGCAGCAGACGGAAATTCAGTCGTTAAAACCTTTGAGCTTCCCGAATACACCTTTGAAGTTACAAGCGAAAACGGCTCCTTAAGTGTCATCGGAAAAGACAATAGAGCCTGGACGGATTATATTTTTAACGTAAACGAGCCGGAAGCGATCATCTATATTCCCGAGGGTGAGTACAAGGAGCTGAGAATAGAAGGCGGCTCGAATCGCGCTATAGTTGAGGACGGCTTTGTATTTGAAAACGCCAAGGTAGATAACGGAAGCGGCAGCGTAAAGTTTTATGCGGATGCTATAAATGAACTTAATCTTCACTCGGGAAGCGGAAGCATTTTAGCGGAAGGAGTAAACGCCGGATACTTAAATGCAACAGGTGGAAGCGGAAGCATAAAGCTGATAGCTGTTAAAACAGGCGATATAAACGTTAAGGACAACTCCGGATCCGTAAGGTTTGAAGGAGTTGAGTGTGGTGATGCTGTGGTCGATTCCGGATCCGGCTTCGTAGCTCTTGACACCCTTAAAGGATCAAGCCTTAATGTAAAGGCTTCAAGCGGATCGATCCATCTGGATTCTTCTGAGTTTACGGGAAGTATTACAGCAAAGGACGCAGGCTCTATCCACTTTACAGAAGTGAACGCAGGTGCTATAGATGTTACGAATTCAAGCGGCTCTGTAAACTTTACAAATACGATCGTCACAGGAGATATGACAGTTACATCCGGCTCGGGATCCGTAAAACTTGAAAGATGCGATGCAAAAGACTACGACATAAACGCATCTTCCGGCTCTGTCAAGGCTTCGATTCTTTCGCCAAAGAATATTAACGCCTCAAGTTCATCGGGCTCTGTTAATCTTCCTGATGTAGATTCTTCGGAGATGACCGGAAATATGAAGATCCGTACCGGAAGCGGAAGCATCCGTGTTGAGATAGCAGAGTAAGACGCGGTTTATTTGCAAAATGTCTTGAAAAAGGCAAATATACTGCCTTAAAGCATTATGATTGTATCAAAACTGATTTTGTGATAGGATTGGTGGGTTGTGTTTTCACAGCCCACTTTTTATGTTAAATTAAGTCAAGTTTTTAGAGCCGACTATAAAGTAGGGTAAATTTGATGTATAATATAGTGGCAATACTTTTGTTATTTTGAGGCAGGTTTTTATGGAAGAAAACAGAGATTTGGATGTCGTAATAGAGGCAGGGAAAACTCTGATGGAGAGCGGCGCGGAGATATTCCGTGTTGAGGAGACTATGCGCCATATGGCGCGCGTAATGGAGATTACGGAATTTGACGCGTATACGGTAACCGGCGGCATTATGTCCTCCGGCTTAAATAAAGACGGGGAAAGAGTATCAAGAGTAGCAAATGTACCTGTTATAAAGACTCATCTCGGAAGGCTTGAGGCAGTAAACAGCCTTTCAAGAGACCTTGAAAGAAACGGAAATCCCGGAGCGGATGTGATAAGGAAAAGAATAGAGGAGATCAGAAAGATCCCCGACTGCAAGCTCATCTGGTTTTTAGTGGCATATTTTTGCGGTGCGGGCGGCTTTGCCTACGCAATGGGAAGTTCTGTCATCGACTCACTTGCCGCAGCGGTAACTGGCCTGATACTCGGCGTGGCAACGTACTTTATCGAAAAGATCATCCATACCACTTTTCTCGTAAACATAATCGGAAGTATGATAGTTACCCTTTTTGCCAATCTTTTTTGCTATCTGGGATTTGGCGAAAAGAGGAGTCTTATAATCCTGGGAGCATTTATGATAATGGTTCCGGGAGCGGTTTTTGTCAATTCCGTAAGAGAGTACTCGGAGAACAATTACGCCACGGGAACAAGCCATCTGATGTCGGCGCTCCTTACGAGTATATCCATGGCTGTTGCCGTTGCAGCGGTTTCAAAGCTTTTTCCTTTTACGGATATGCTTAATGAAAACTTTGCGGAGGCAGTCTCCTCGCCTCTTCAGGGCGCTGTTAGGGTGATCATGGCGGGAGTCGGAACTCTTGCTTTTGCGGCGCTTTACAATGCACCTTTAAAATACTATCCGGATCTGGGGCTCCTTGGTGCCGGATCTTGGCTCGTATATCTTTTGATTACGGAGTTTTGGAATCAGGAGGTACTGGGGGTTTTTGCGGCAGCTTCCTTTGTCTCAATCGGAGCAAGGATTCTTTCCGTAAAGAGAAAATGCCCGATGACAATGTTCTTGTCCACCAGCATTTTCCCGCTGTTTCCCGGAATCACGCTTTACCGCGGAATATACTTTTTACTTACGGGACATCAGGAGGTGGCTTACTCTTTTATGAAGGGAAGCTTTCTTACGGCGTTTATGATCGCCCTTGCGATCGCTCTTGCAAAGCAGTTTAGGCTTATTCCCATCGCCGGACATAAACAGTCAAAAAGAAAGTAAAAAGATAAAAGTTGAGATAAAAAAGGGTTTTATTGTACAAAGAAGTCTGTATTTATGGTAATATAATTATAATTTGACACTTGGGAACGCGTATTTCAAAGTAGGGAGACGATATGCATACGATTTCTGACGAGATTAGACGTATCTATGAAGCATTGGAAGTACCTCTTTTTATGATGACGGTGGATAACGGCAAAGTTACCTCCGTTCTGTATTCTGACGGTTTTTTGAAGCTTCAGGGTCTTTCAAGAGACAAACTGGAGTCGGTTTACGAAGGAAATATCGAGGGAAGTCTTTTTGAAAGAGCTCACCCCGAGGAAACAGCAAAGCTTAAAAGAGTAACCGATGACTTCCTCTTTGGAATTGAGGATGAATACGACGTTATCTTCAGAGCGAAGATAGGTGATGAGTACAGGTTTATTCATGCCGTAGGTTTCCATCAAAATATCTCAGCCGAGTGCAAGGCTTCCATTATCGTGTACAGCGATATGAAAAAGCATGAAGAGGTTGTCACAAAAATAACCGAAAGATATCGCTTCTTCGGAAATGACGATTTCTATATGGATAAGCTGACAGACCTTCCCAATATCAATTACTTCCATCAGTTCGGTATGGAAAAGACCAAGGACATCGTAGCTATGGGAAAGACTCCTGCTTTTATGTACTATGATGTCGATTCGATGCAGTCCTACAACAATCAGTACGGCGTTAAGGCAGGGGATGATCTGCTTATTCTTATTGCCAATATTCTTACAGAGGAATTCCCCGAAGGAATGATAGTCCGCGGAGCAGACGACCACTATGTCGTACTTGCTCCTATGGAGAGTAAAACAGCCCTGGGCACCAAGATCTGCGAGATCAACAACCGTATAAAGACCGAAGCCTACGGAAATACTACGGGAGTACATGTCGGAGTCTGCGAGTACAAAGAGGGATATAGCGTGGTCGACGGCCTTGACAGGGCTAAGCTTGCCAACAAATACCTCGGAGATGATCTAAATACCTGCTTCAGGTTCTTTGAATTTACCGATATTGACGAGTTTATCAGCGAGCGTTATATCGTCGAGAATTTCAGAAAAGCTATAAGAAACGGCTGGATAAAGATTTACTATCAGTGCTTCCTCCGCTTAGAAACCGGAAACGGTGCGGGCTTCGAGGCACTTTCCAGATGGGTGGATCCCGACAAGGGAGTTCTCTCACCGGCGCAGTTTATTCCGGTACTTGAGAAGTATCATCTTATCCACGAGATGGACCTTTATATTTTTGAAAAGGTCTGCAGCGAGATAAAGCCAAGATACGATGCAAATCTCCCTTTGCTTCCGGTATCAATAAACTTCTCAAGACAGGATTTTGACCATGTCGATGTTCCTGCGCAGCTTAACAGGATAATCGAAAGATACAAGATCGACAGATATAATATCAACAAGAGCTACTTTATAATCGAGATCACGGAACAGGATATGGCTGTGGGAACCGACAGGTTCTTTGAGCAGCTCTCAAGAATCCGTAAAAGCGGATTCGGCCTCTGGATCGATGATTTCGGAAGCGGATATTCGTCTCTTAATGTATTTAGCAGATTTGACGTGGATCTTATCAAATTTGATATGGATCTTTTGAGAAACCTTGACGATCATAACGGCGCAAACCGTGAGATCATAAAGGCTATGATCGGTGTTGCCAAAAAACTGGGAGTGCATACTCTCTGCGAGGGAATGGAGACCGAAGAGCAAAAGCAGTTCCTTATAGAGGCCGGATGCGAGCTGGCCCAGGGCTATCTTTACCATAAGCCGGAGCCGCTTGATACGATCTTTTACAGACTGGGTCTTGGTATACCGATTCCTTCCTGGGAGACAGAAGAAGAAAGAAAAGACTTTGCGGATAAATGGTGATCCGGCAAAGGGGGATTTCAGGTGAAAAAAAGTAAAGAGATCAATTACAGAAAACTTACAAGAAACAACGTGTGGGTCGGACTTGTGGCTTTATTTGCCGCAGTCTGCATACACGTTGTTTTACTGCTTGCAACTTCAATACTCTTAACCTATATAGTTGAGTCCAAAATACAGAGCGAGATCGATTCTATACATGGAATGGTGGCAATATATGAAAACAGCGTTGTCCCCAAGGAGGAGCTTTACGCTCTCCTTGATAAAAAAGGCAGAGAGTACTTTATAACCGACGGTGAAGGGAAAGTGCTCCACAGTAAGGGCCAGATAGAGGCCTTTGACTCTTCGAACTCCATCAGCTGGCAGTCATTTAACGATAATGTTACCTATTACAGTAATTCCAACATCGGCTTTATTAAAAGCGGTGTAGGTGACGGGATGGTGATAAACCTTCTGGATATTTTTAAGGAGGTTAGAGCAAAATCGGCGGATGTTGATTTTAATCTAAGGTCTGACGAACCGATGGTTACGATGCCCATCTGGCAGGATACCCTTCTTAGCGACGGCGAGACACACTTTTACGCCAAGGCGAGTGTTGTGATAACCGTTAAAGACGCTCTTATCTGGTTTGTGAGCTATCTTGTTATAACCGTACTTATCGCTATTGTTATCTTGCTGCTTGTAATTTCCGCTATTGTAAATCATATCCGCAACAAAAGAACCCTTGCGGTACTTTTCGGAGATCCCGTAACCGGCGGCAAGAATATGAACTGGTTTGTTTATTACGGAAACCGGATCATCAGAAAAAAGAAAAACAGGGACAGAAAGTACGCGGTTGTAAGCATAGAGCTTGTTAAATACAATCTCTACTGTGTCTGCCATTCGATGTCTGCAGGCGAAGAGCTTCTTAAGAGAATAAACGATTGCCTTACAAAAAACATCTTAAAAAAGGAACTTTGCGCAAGGGTTTCCTCCGCGGAGTTTGTCCTTCTTTTAAAGTATACGGACGAAGCAAGGATCCAAAAGAGGGTTTCGCATATCATCTCTCAGCTTGAGGCTCTTTCGGAAGAGCATAAATTCGGATTTCAGGCCGGAATAACCGTTGTCGATCCTACAAAGACCGGAGAAGTCCTTAAAAACGGTCATATTCGTATGGATATTAAAAAGGAGTTTAACTACGCCAAGGCCGCTGCGGGAGCTTTATCTGTTACGGACGAGAGCGGAGTGGCGCTTCTTGATGACAAGATGATAGAGGAACAAAGGTGGATTGATACTGTTTGCGAAAAGCAGCAGTCTGCCCTTGATAATGAGGAGTTCGTGGTTTTCTATCAGCCTAAATACGACCCCAGGACGGATAAACTTACCGGAGCGGAGGCCCTTATCAGATGGCAGTCTCCTGAGTTTGGATTTGTCCCTCCGGGACGCATTATCCCTATCTTTGAGCAAAACGGATTTATAACGCAGATCGACCATTATATGATAAGGCATGTGGCAAGGGATCAAAAGAAATGGCTTGATGAGGGAAAAAGCTGTGTTCCTGTTTCCGTAAATGTCTCAAGGGCACATTTTGCAGAGGACGATCTTGCGGATCAGATCTGCGCCCTTGTGGACGAAGAGAAAGCGCCACACGAGCTTATCGAGATCGAGCTTACAGAGAGCGCTTTCTTTGATGACAAGAAGGCCATGCTCGCGGCTATCGCAAAGCTGAAGAATTACGGATTTGCCGTATCTATGGACGATTTCGGATCGGGATATTCTTCACTTAACTCCCTTAAGGATATGCCTCTTGATGTACTTAAGCTTGATGCGGAGTTTTTCCGCGGAGACGGTGGGGACGGCAGAGCCCAGATAGTGGTTTCGGAGGCTATAAGGCTTGCGAAAAATCTTAATATGCGCACAGTCGCAGAGGGTGTTGAAGTTAAGGAACAGGTTGATTTCCTTGCGAAGGAAGGCTGCGATATGATACAGGGATACTACTACGCAAAGCCTATGCCCGCAGAAGAATTTGTTACGAGGATTTAATATGGATATTTCGGGTATTCTTGAAGCCGAAGACAGGCTTTTTAATGAAAACAGAGCCGCCGAAGTTGAAGAACTTTTGATGGGCGGAATAAGCGTGGCTCTCGACGAGGGCGACGGCGGGGCACTGCTCCAGCTTTTGAACGAGCTTATCGGGTATTACAGAGAGTCGTCGAGATTTGAGGATGCTTATAAGGTGGCGGAGGAGATAGAGTCCGTTGCTTCAAGGATCCTTCCGGAGATGAGCGTGCCTTACGCTACATCTTTACTTAATATCGCCACGGCTTACCGCGCAGGCGGCAGGCTTGCGGATGCTATGACGCAGTACCGCAGGGTTGAAGAGATCTACGATACTATCCTGGACGGCGGAAATATTTTAAAGGCAAGTCTTTACAACAACGAAGCTCTTTTGTATCAGGAGACAGGGGAATTTGACAAGGCTAAGGAGCTTCTGCTTAAGGCCCTTGATATTGTTACCGCAAATGGCGAGGAATACGAGGAAGCTGTATCAAGAGCAAATATAGCCGGGACCTGTATGCAACTTGGAGAGCTTGAAGAGGGCTTTGAGCAGGCAGTCAGATCCGCTCAGATCTTTGAGACCCTCGGAGTAACCGATGGTCACTTCGCGGCGGCCTATTCCGCTATGGGTAGCTATTATTATATAAAGGGCGAGTTCGAAAAGGGAATGGCGGCCTATAAGATAGCGATGGATGCCATGGAGCAGTCCCTCGGAAAGAACGCATATTACAAGAGGCTTGAAGAAAATTTTGAAGAGTGTAAAAGGGCCTACGAGAAAGACCTTTTAAAGAGGGAAGGGCAAGCAGGCGATAAAACCTTTGCAAAAGTAAAGCCGCAGGAAAAAGGAGAAAACCGGGAAACCTCTTTAGTAAGAGGAATTGACATCTGCAGGGAATACTTTTTAGAGGTCGGTCTTCCCATGCTTAAGGAAAAGTTCCCGGATTATCTTGGCAAGATGGCTGTGGGGCTTGCGGGAGAGGGCTCTGACTGCTACGGATTTGATGATGAGATCTCGAGGGACCATGACTGGGGACCGGAGTTTTGTATATTTGTTACGGATGAAACCTACGAAAAGATAGGTGCAGAGCTGGAAAAAGAGTATAAAAGCCTTCCGCCAGAGTTTAAAGGCTTTAAGAGAGCTGCTACCGTTTCCGGCGCGGGTAGAAGAGGCGTTATAAAGATCTCCGATTTTTGCAGACGGCTTTTGGGAGTCTTTGAGCCGGCAGCTTTGAAGGATGGCAATATAAGAGATTATATTGACTGGGCGCAGACCTCTGACGCATCTCTTTCTGCCTTTATAAACGGCGAGATCTGGATGGATGAGGAAGGGATACTTACGAGACTTAGAGAAAATGTTGCCGTTGGTTACCCGGAGAGCTTCCTCTTTAAGAAGCTGGCGCAGGGCTGTGCTGAGTTTTCACAGGCGGGACAATACAATTATTTAAGGTGCCTTAAGAGAAATGACAGGATTACGGCAAGGATCATGCTATCTGACGCTATGAGAGCCGCCTGCAAGATCGCATACTACATTGAAAACAGATTTCCGCCTCATGATAAATGGCTTTATAAAGGGCTTGATTCTCTGATGGGCGGAAGCGCCGTAAAGGAAGCCCTAAATACGCTTGATGTCTGCGAGGAGAAATATATCCCAGAGGTACTTGAAAAGATCGGCGAGTCCCTGGCGATGGAGCTGTATGTTTGTGACTACATTAGCGATACGGATCCTTATCTTGACCACCAGTGTGAAGAGCTGATGATGAAGAGCTTTTTTAGCGAAAGTAGCGACGAGGAGCTTACGCTTCTTATAGCGAGAGCGGAGTTTGAAGAATTTGACAAGGTTCAAAACGAGGGCGGAAGAGCTTCTTGCCAAAATGACTGGGCGACCTTCGAAATAATGCGTAAAAGCCAGTATCTTACCTGGAACAGGACTATGCTCCTTCAGTATCTCTACGACTTTAAGAGAGAGTCCGCGCTGGGACATAATCTTATAACGGAAAAGTACGGAAGGATGATGGAAAGCACAGCTCCCGAAAAGTACGAAAAGATAAAGGACAATTTCCCTCCTCTTTCGGAGGAAAAGAAGGCTATAATCGAGGAAATCTGTAAGATCCAGGTTGCCTGGATGGAGGAGTTTTCAAGGGAGTATCCTCTCCTTGCCGCAAAGGCTCGAACGGTACATACCCTCGAAGATAAAAGCTATGATACTTCCTACGAGACATACCTTCGCGGAGAGATCTCAACCTATTCCGATAAGATGCTTCAGCTCTATACAAAGTTTATCGTCGACTTATCCGGAGAGGGAAAGAATCTTGCAAAGATGACCATGGAAAACAGCTGCAGGCTGTACGGATATGAAAGCCTTGAAAAGGCTGAGGAGTTTTATCGTAAATGAACAGTAGAAAAACGGCCCTTGTCACCGGTTCTTCAAGGGGAATAGGCGAAAAGATCGCAGAGAAGCTGGCGGCGGAGGGGTATGACCTTGTACTTACCTGCAAAAGCTCTCCGGAGGATTTAAGCAATCTTGCGAAGAAACTAAAAGAAAAGTATAATGTAAATTGTATATGTAAGACTGTGAATGCGGGAAACGGCGAAGAAGTAAAGAGGCTTTTTGAGGATCCTTTTTTTGAAGAAAGGGGTCTGGACGTACTCGTGAATAATGCGGGTATTTCCTACGTTGGACTTTTGCATGAAATGGATGATGAGGCTTGGAGAGAAGTAATAGACGTTAATTTAAACAGCGTTTTCTACCACTCTAAATACGCCGCAAGACTTATGCTCAAAAAGCATGCGGGGCGTATAATCAATATTTCTTCTGTCTGGGGGAATGTGGGAGCTTCGATGGAGGTTGCCTACTCGGCATCTAAGGGCGGCGTGAATGCCTTCACAAAGAGCCTTGCCAAGGAGCTTGCTCCATCGGGGATCAGCGTAAATGCCGTTTCACTCGGACTTATTGATACAAAGATGAACTCCTGTTTTTCAAAGGAGGAGCTTGATATGGTAGTAAGCGAGATACCCTGCGACCGTATGGGAAGTGCCAAGGAGATAGCGGACGCTGTTTATAAGATCATCTGCATGCCGGATTATCTGACGGGACAGATAATCACAATAGACGGCGGATGGACTTAAGGTATGAGTCTTGGTAAATTTTTTTGATATGGGGATAACCTGATGTATTGGAAAATTCTTTTTGTAATTCTTTTGATAGTATCAAGTGCCAGCCTAGTGGGTATTATGATACCTGTCAGCAGGATCAAAGAAATACACGGAAAATATCTGACCAGAACTATCTATATGGCTGTGGTCGCTATGTTAGCCAATATCGTTATTACTTTTTCTGTAAGCGATCTGATGGCTAATATAGCTTATTGTGTCTATTTTGCCAGCCTTGACTGGATAATACTTGCCCTTTCGGGATTTTGCGTCGCATATATAGGCAAGATGAGGATGATAAAGCTTTTTACCGTTCCCACCATCGTCGTTGTTGCCATAGATACTCTCTATATTTTCTCAAATGTTTTAACCGAAAAGATTTTTGACATACACTCCTTTGTGGGAAAGAGCGGTACGCTCTATTATCTTGCAAAACCTCTTCCCCTCTACGATATACATCTTGCTCTCGATTATATCGGAATAACTATGTGCATTGTGTATATGGTTATCGGAATGGTAAAGTCAAAGGGCTTTTATAAGTATAAATACGTAGCGATTTTGACGGTCCTGTTAACGCTTATATTAATTAACGCTGTTTATATTATTACGGCATTTCCTCTTGATCTTTCAGTTATTTTTTATGGATTTGCCGCCAGTCTTATCTATTACTTCTCGGAAAAATTTGTTCCGAGGATACTTACAAACCAGGCCGTAAAGAAGTCTGTCAGCGAGATGAATCAGGGATTTATCCTCTTTGATACCGACGGAAAATGTATATTTGTAAATGAATTTATCTGTATGCATTTTAAGCTGCGGGAGGAGAACTGTCTGCCCGGAACGGAGCTCATCGACTGTGTTACGGAGGGAAAGCCTTTAAACGAGGTGCTCCCCGGAGTCTATACATACGTAAAATCCGCCAAGAATCCCAAAAATCGTGACCGTCATTACAGACTTCGCGTAAACAAGATAGTTGACGGTAAAGGCAGCTTCCTCGGAACCTATATTATGGTGGATGACGTAACGGAAGAGTATTACGTTATGGAGGAGCTTGCCAGCGCCAAGGAGGAGGCGGACGGAGCCAATGCCGCAAAGAGCAACTTCCTTGCGAATATGTCCCATGAGATCAGAACGCCCCTTAACTCTCTTCTCGGAATGAACGAGATGATAATCAGAGAGGCGGAGGATAAGCGGCTTATCGAGTATGCGGAGAATATAAGAGTTGCCGGAAACAGCCTTTTGTCACTGCTCAATGATATTCTGGATTTTTCCAAGATCGAAGCGGGGCGTATGTCTATCGTGGAGGCAGATTACAGTATCCATAAGGTTTTGAGGGACTGCTATAACATACTCGGACCTTCCGCAAAGGACAAGGGCCTGGAGTACAAGATAGAATGTGATTACAACGTACCTAAAACCCTATACGGCGATGAGATGAGAATACGTCAGGTACTCTCGAATCTTCTCTCCAACGCCATCAAGTACACTTCGAGAGGTTCGGTAACAGTAAAGGTTGAGTACAAACCCGTCGGAGTAAAGCAGGTTTCCCTCAAGATTTCTGTAATAGATACGGGAATCGGTATCTCAAAGGAAAATCAGGAAGTGCTATTTGACGCTTTCCAGAGGGTTGATGAAGCGAAAAACCGCAATATAGAGGGAACCGGCCTCGGCCTTACGATCACAAGAGAGCTTACGGCTTTGATGCATGGAGAAGTTGGTGTAGAAAGCGAGCTTGGAAAGGGATCGACCTTTAGTATTATAATCCCCCAGGCCGTTGTTGATGAAAGCCCTATAGGACCCTTTGCTTTTGAAGACGCTACCAGATCTTCCAAGGAATACAAGGCTTCTTTCCTTGCTCCTGAAGCGAGGATACTTGTTGTTGATGATGTGCCTATGAACCTTAAGGTTGTAAAGGCCCTTCTTGGAAAGACAAAGGTTTATGTTCAGATCGCCTGCGGCGGAAGGGAAGCTATAGATATCTGTCAAAATGAGAAATTCGACCTGATCTTTATGGATCATATGATGCCTCAGCCCGATGGAGTAGAGGCCTTTAAAGAGATTCAAAGAGACGGGGCCAACAGAAATACCCCCGTTGTGGTACTTACGGCTAACGCCCTTAACGGAGTGGATAAGGAATATAAAGAGATAGGATTTGTTGATTATCTCTCGAAGCCTGTTAAAGGGGCCGATCTTGAAAAGATGTGTATCAAGTATCTGCCGCCTTTGAAGGTGACTTTGAACGATTAAAAAGCTTTCCTATAAGGATCACGACCAGGATACCAAGGGCAGCTCCCGCGGTATCAAGGAGTACGTCGAAGGGAGAGCCGTATCTTCCGGGAACAAAGATCTGGTGGATCTCGTCGGAAGCCGCAAAGAGGATACACCAAAGAAGAGAAGAGATTATCATATAATTGTTCTTTAAGTTCACTCTCTTGAAGATCCTGAGGAATCCGAAAACAACATAAGAAGCATTGAAAGTCAGAGCGCCTAAGGCTGCATATTCGCAGAAGTGGGCGCTTTTTCTTACGATCTTATCAAGGGCCATAGCGTAGTCAAGTTTAGATACTTCGCTTAAACTGTCAAAGCCGGAGACAACAAGGTGACAGATAAATTTCCCTACCGCAAGGGATTGTTCGGTGGATTCATCGGCGCTTTGACCGGAAAACCAGACGATTACGATCATCAGTCCTATCCAGAGAGCGACAAGCAGATAATGCACATAAAGCAGTATGAGGTTTTTTCTTACATTTGATTTATTTTTTCTCATTTCCGAAGCTTTAAAGGTCACTTTCCGGTTAAATTTTCTTAAAAAGTGAAAAAGTGACTATATTTATTATAAAATAGTGGCGTCCTTAAAGGCAATATGTAAATTGTACATGGTGTAAAGGTATGTTATAATTCTTTTAACTGTGTGAAAAAAGGTGAATTTACTATGAAATCTATTCTTAAATACGGAATTTTAGCGGTTTTGGGCGCTGTTTTTGCTTTTGCCGTAAAAGGGACAGCCCTTGATTCATATGCTTCAAGTGAGGTTGCGCCAAGCGTTACCTTTTCTAACGGATCCGGAAGCGGGAATGTTACGGACGCCGATTATAAATCGGTTGTTGCTTTAAACGCCGGGGACACCGTTACCATAAAAAGCGCGGACGGAGCTCCCATCGAGGCAATCTATCTTATCTGGCACAGCCCGGTTTCGCAGTATTCTATCTCAACTGAAAACGATATGCTCACAGGAGGAGAATACGGATTTTTACATGAATACATCGAGCTCTCGGAAGGGTCTTCTTCGGCGGTTCTTACTATGTCCGCAGCTCAGAAGCTCTCGAAGGTAAGGGTATTTACATCCAAGAGCGATATTCCCGATGATGTTCAGATCTGGGAGCCCCCTTGCGAGAAGGCGGATATACTTGTCTTTTCAAGCCATTCCGACGATGAGATCCTGTTTTTCGGATCGGCTATCGCTAAGGCTATCTACGAAAAGGGCGCAAAGGTACAGCTTTCTTATCTTACGGAGTACTGGACCGGAGACAGCATCAGAGAACATGAAAAGCTTGACGGCCTTTGGTGCGAGGGTGTAAGAAACTATCCCGTTTGCGGAAATTTCCCGGACGTATATGCCGACAGTATCGATAGCGCGAGAAATCTTTATAACGAAAACGATATGATCGCTTACGAGGCTTCCGAGATCAGAAGATTTAAGCCCTCTATCGTTATTACACATGACTTTAACGGAGAGTACGGACACGGCTTCCACAAGCTTGTTGCCGCTTCGGTTGCAAGCGCACTTGATGCGGCGGCAGATCCTTCATACGCTGAAGGAAACAGCGCATCCTACGAAGCATGGGATACTCCCAAGGCATATTTCCACAACTATTCGGAAAACGCCATCACCCTTGATCTCAGACAGCCCATCGACGAGCGCGGAGGTCTTTGTCCTATTGAGATAGCGGCTCTTTCCTATAAACAGCATGTATCTCAGCAGTGGTGCTGGTTTTATGTTTCCGATGATCCCAATGACAAGCATCCCGAGATCAACAGCGCAGCATGGGGACTCTACAGAACAAACGTCGGTTACGACAGCGACAATGATATGTTTGAGAATCTTACGGATTTCGTAGCTGTCGACAACCGTATACATATCAGTACGCCGGAAGATCTTGACAAAATGAGAAACGATCCTTCGGCAAGCTACGTGCTTGATAAGGATATTGATATGGCGGGATACGAATGGGTTCCCTTTACCTTTACCGGAATACTTAACGGTAACGGACATGCCATCCTCAATCTGCATGTAGACAGGCTCGGAGAGACCGTTAAGTCAACCTACGACGGAAACTTCAAGGTTTACGATACTAAATTTGCGGGTATGTTTGATGTGGCGCAGGGAGCTACGATCAAGAAGCTTTCTCTGTACGGAATGAGCGCCGATGTTGACGCGGATGAAAGCTGCTTTATCGGAAGCATCGCCGGATATACGGAAGATACAAGGATCATCGACTGCACCGTAGAGGAGGCAAGGATACAGCTTAAGGTAAATGCACCGATGTTCGGTGTTGCCGGACTTGTGGGATACGGATGCGGCAAGGCACAGAACTGTGTTATCAATACCACCCTTACCTGTATCGATAAAAATAAAGAGGAGCGAGACGAGCAGTACATGGGCGGCGTATTCGGTGCCGGATACCTGGATGTGGACAACTGCGTCGTTAATATAGACGGATACGATTCCGATCACGGTTACGTTCATAACGGCGGTATCGTCGGAATGTATATCTTCTATCCCAATCTAAACATTGGTTACAGAGGATCTCTTACGGGAAATACAGTAAGCGGCCAGATCACATTCTTTGAGGACAATACGAACAGAAGAGCTTACTGCGAGCCTATCTTCGGAGAGGTTATGATCTGGGAGTTTGAATATGCCGGAAATACGGAGACCTTTAAGCGAAACGAGATATTCGATTACAGCAAAGATCTCTATCCGGATATGAGCGAGAATCCCGTATACAGAGAGGAAGTAACCGAAGGTGATTGCTACAGCTTCGGATATACTACTTATACAAACGACGAGACAGGTTATTCCTACAGAGCAAACTATACGCTTCACAAGCACACCTTCGATCAGGGAACGGTTACAGTGCAGCCCACATTTGAAACAGAGGGCGTTAAGACATATACCTGTACGGTTTGCGGAGAGGTTATGGAGGAAGCTATCCCCGTACTCATCCCCACTATAGAGGAGGAGCCTGAAGAGACGGAAACCGTAGAAGAGGAAGTTCCCGAAAGAAGCGTAGAGGAAAAGAAGAGTTTTTCAAAGACAGACAAGCTGTTAATAGTTATCGCATGCTGCGTAGGTGCGGTCGTTGTTACGACTTTTGCGATCGCAGGAACAAAGGCATCAAGGAAAAACAGCAAAGGACGCAGATAAGAGAGTTTATTTATGGATGTTACAATAGTTTTACCTTCCCTTAATCCGGATGAGAAACTGAATAGTGTTGTTGACGGACTTATAGAGCAGGGATTTACAGATATCGTTATTGTTAATGACGGAAGTAATGAAGCGCACCTTGCGCCTTTTGAGAAGGCAGCGCTCCATCCCGAGGTCACTGTTCTTACCCATGAGGTCAATAAGGGTAAGGGAAGAGGTCTTAAGACCGCTTTTGAATTTGTACTGGAAAACAGACCTGATTCTAAGGGAGTTGTCACCGTTGACGGAGACGGACAGCACACCTCCCATGACATACTTTCCTGTGCAGAGAGGATGATCGCCGAAAAGGATAAGGTTGTCCTTGGGTGCAGAGATTTTGATTCTCCGGGAGTGCCTCCCAAAAGCCGCTTCGGAAACAAGACTACAAGCAGAGTCTTCTCCTTGTTTTGCGGAATGAAGATCTCGGATACCCAGACCGGACTTCGGGCTATTCCGAGAGAGTATTTACCTCTTCTTGTTAATACAAAGGGTGAGAGGTTCGAATACGAGACGGAGATGTTTTTCGCTCTCCACAAAAACCGTATATCCTGGGTTGAGGAAAAGATTGATACCGTCTATATCGATGACAATTCGGAGACGCATTTTAATCCTTTTCTTGATTCCATCAAAATATATCGTATAATATTAAAGTTCATATTTAAGTACACACTCAGTTCACTTATCTGTTGTGTGATAGATATCGGACTTTTCAACCTGCTTAATGTACTTCTTGCAAGGACAACGCTCCTTGATGGTATCAAGATAAAGACTGCTACGGGGAGATTGTTTGTAAAGATCTTTTCCGGCGGCAACGATACTATAGCCCTTAAGGTGCTTATAGCAACGGTCGTAGCCAGAGTCATTTCTTCTATAGTGAACTACATTTTGAACCGTAATGCGGTTTTCGAGTCTGCTACAAGTGTAAAGAGGTCGGTATGGAAGTATTACCTTCTTTGCTTTGTGCAGATGCTACTTGCGGCAGCAGGCGTGTTTGGACTTTCCGCTCTCTTTGGCGGCGGAGAAGCCCTCGAAGGACTTGTATACAAACCCATCGTAGATGTACTTCTTTTCCTGTTCAGTTATCAGATACAGCAAAGATGGGTATTTAGATAAAGGAGATTTTGGCCAGATGAAGAACCGAGACGATAATAACATCCAGTACGATGAATACGGCGGTTATTACGATAAAGACGGATATTATTATGATGCCCAGGGCGGATGCTACGATCCCGAGGGCGGATATTACGATCCCGAAGGAAACTACTATCCTCCTGAGGAGATGGGATATGAGGAAGGATACGAGAGCTCTGCGGAGGATCAGTATTCGGGCGATTATTCCGATGATTTAAGCTTTGAGGATATGAGCACATCTCCCGGAAGAAGTATAAAGAGAGAGTACAACAACGCTGAAAAGTACAGCACTTCATACGTTAAAAGCTCGGGTAAAAAGAAAGCGGGCTTTTCCGGTATGACGATCGTCTGCGCTGTTATCGGTGTCCTTATCGGCGGATCCTTCGGAGCGGCTTTGGGAGCCGTGATCGGTGCGATGTTTGTTATGAACGCCGTAGTTACCGGTATCATCGGAGCTGTAGTAATGGGACTTGCCCTCGGAGCAGCCTGCGGAAGCTCTGTAAACCACATCCCCGGAAGGATAGCTCTTATTGTTTTAACATTTCTTATTGTTAATGTTACGGGCGTGTATTTTGTTTTATACAATATCTACAACGGCCCCGACTCGGCTAAAAACCTTATGGCTTCAACCATCCAGGAGACCGGTCAGCTTAAGTTTGTAAACAAGATTTTCCTTTCCGAAGAAGAGATTGCCGAGATCAGCAATCGAAACAGTATGGGAACACTTGACGCAGAGGTCGATACCGGGCTTATAAGCGTCGGCGGATCGACTGAAGGCGCGGGAGAAGGCGAGGATGCATCCGAAGCTTCGGAGTTTGATATAAACGGATTTGAGATCGTTGAGGTATCCGGAAGAACATACTTCGGAAAACTGATGATCATAAACGATCCTTCAAGGGTTAAGCTTACAACAATCTTTGACGGCTCATGGAAGGAATACGGCGAGACCTTGGACGTACTTGTAGACAAGGGAAATTTCCTTGCGGGAGTAAACGGCGGTGAATATCAGTCAGACTCCAACAAGGGCGGATCTCCCAAGGGCCTTGTTGTCTGCGAGGGCGAGATCCAGTATAACAATCCCCAGGCCGGTGATGTAATGGTCGGATTTAATACTGACAACATCCTTATCATCAGAGACATCGGCGGTATGAGCGCAAGCTCTGTAAAGGATCTTGTGGCTGAACTTCAGATTCGCGACGCCGTAACCTTCAAGGACATCGCCGACGGAGATGACAACCACTTTACAAAGCTTATCATTAACAGCGAGTCCGTATCATTAAACGGAAGCGGTTCCGGTGCGAACCCCCGTACCGTTATCGGACAGAAGGCTGACGGAACAGTCCTTATCCTTGTTACCGACGGACGCGGAGCCGGCGGACACTTAGGCGCTACCGCTGCCGATGTAATATCCGTTATGCAGGAGTACGGTGCTGTGAACGCGGCGAACCTTGATGGCGGAAGCTCATCATGTATGTATCATGACGGCGAGTACGAGATGACATCGGTTACTCTGTATTATTCAAACGCATCATGGAGACTTCCTCTTGCGTTCGTGGTAGAAAGGAGATAACCGTGATGAAAAAGACACAGGAAAAGAGTTCAATAGGATTTTGGGCTTTTTATATATTATTTATTTTGGTCCTTGTGGGATTTTGGATCTATTTCTTAAACGGCGTTATAAAGAAGGACCTTGCAATCTATGAAGCGGCGCAGCCGAGCCATGTTATGGAGGAGGTTGTTTCAAAGATCCAAAGCGGAGATCTCTCCTCTATGAACTTTGCGGAGAGCTCATCGAGATTCGAATCTCCGGATATTTACAAAGAGGCATTTGAAAGCGCCATTGCCGGCAAGGAGATAACCTTTAAGGAAAATGCGAGCAGCTACGACGCCCAGGCTCCTGTTTTTGATATTTATGCCGATGATGCGCATATTGCGACAGTTAATATAAAGTCCGTATCCTCGAAACAGCTGATGTTTATCCTTTCCGTACAGGAATGGGAGGTTGCAAGCGTTTCTCCCATATATGAAACAGGGAGCGAAGAGATCGTTATCCAGATTCCTGACACCTACACTGCCAGCGTAAACGGTATTCCGGTTGATGAAAGAGAGCTTGTGGGAGAGCCCGAGGACTTTAAGGAGTTTGAGATCGCGGCGGCTTATACGGATGTTCCCAAGAAGCTGACCTACGCTGTAAGCGGACTTATGAGTGTTCCTACCGTAGAAGTAGTGGACGGCGAAGGAAATGCAGCAAATGTGGAGGTAGATGGAAATACCTATACCGCAACCTTTACAGGAGGTGAGGTTCCTGCGGATATAGCCGAGAGCGCACTTTCCAATGCTAAAAATATTTCAGATATTTATGCCGGAGACAGAACTCTCGGATCTATGAGAGGACTTTTCCCTACGGATTCATATCTGATCCCTCTTTTTGAAAGTTATATCAACCATGACCTCTGGATGTACAGCGGACATACCGCTCCTACGTATTCCGAAGAGGAAACATCAAATTATATAAGATACAACGACAGTTTCTATTCGGTGGATGTTTCTTATCTTAAGACAATGTATCTGCCAAAGAGAAATATGACTGCCAACGACCGTACACACAATACCTACTATTACGCTCTTGTGGACGGAAAATGGCTCGTTGTGGATATGATAAGTAAGAACGAATAACCGAGGGTCCCCCGGCAGGGTTGACACTTCGTAACACTTATGCTATATTAAATTTAACAAATTTAATAATTTTGTAACAAATAGTACAGGTGTTATGAAGAAACTTAGTTATCGAAATATACTTAAAATGGTAGTAAAGCTGTCATCTATGAGTATGGCAGCTTTATTTTTTTTGTCAGGCAACGCCCCTGTAATGAATTCATATGCGGCTACAGCTTCTGAGGTGCTACCCGGAGGAGGAGCTGTCGTAGCTCTCGGGGGAAGCGACAAGACTGCATCTCTTAACGGAGTGGAGGATGTTATAAACTCCCAGGAAGAGATCAAGGTCAGACTTAAGGCAAACGAGAAAGAAGAATACGAGAATCTGGTAGATAATCTTGCTATCGCCGATACAAAGGATTATCTGTACGTCAGGAGCGAGCCCGATTCAAATTCCGAGTACGTCGGAAAGATATATGATGACAGCGTAGGAAAGATCCTTGACAGGGAGGACGGATGGCTTCTTATCGAATCCGGAAGCATTACCGGATACGTTAAAGAAGAGTACTGTATCGTCGGAAAACAGGCAAAGGATATGGCCTCGGAAGTAGGATATGAGCTTGCCTGCGTCAATGTTCCCACGTTATACGTAAGAAGTGATGCCGATAAGGACGCGGAAGTTGTATGCGTTGTTAAAAACGGCGAGGAGTACCTGGTAAAGGATAGAAAGGACGGATATCTCCTTGTTGAGACCTCAAGCGGCGACGGCTGGATGGCAGAGGAATACGCCGATATAAATTGGCAGTTTACTTACGCAGAGTCCAATGAGGAAGAAGCAATCAGACTTGCCGAGGAGAGTTATGCAAAGGGAGTAGAGCTTGTAGAGTATGCTCTTCAGTTTGTGGGAAATCCTTATAAGTGGGGCGGAACAAGCCTTACTAACGGATGCGACTGCTCCGGATTTACAATGGCCCTTTATCAGCATTACGGAATCAGCCTTTCGCATGCTTCCGATGCGCAAAGATACGCGGGAGTTGCAGTTGACGGTATTGAGAATGCCCAGCCCGGAGATATTATAATCTACTCCGGACATGTAGCTATCTATATGGGGGACGGAAAGATCGTTCATGCTGCCAACTCAAGGCTCGGAATCGTTGTATCGGGAATCGACTTTATGACCCTTTTGGGTATAAGAAGAATTTTCTGACAGATAAAGATAAAAAATGTTCATTAGAACAGGGGAGAAAAAAGAAGTCATCTTGTTTCCATTTGTAAGATATGCACAAAGGAAATTGAAAGATGACTTCTTTTTGATTGTGGATAAGTTAAAGTTATCCACAGTGCCTAATAAAAAACAACGAAAAATCGGGCTTATACACGATTTTATACACATTATCCACTTAAAATTATGTCAATCGGGGCATTTTTATGGTAAACCATTCGAACGGATGTTTTGTGCAGAATGCCCGATGTCTGTCATATTTACAAGTTTTCAGACAATTTTAAAGAGCAAGACTTTTACGAAATAAAGTGTTAAATTGTCAGATTATTGTTGATAAATACCAAATATTGTGCTACTATATTCTTACGAAATCCATATGAAAGGTACTCGCTTTTTATAAGCGAGATTGGAGTATATGATCCGGCAGGATACAGTGATCAAACTCCAATGCAAAGGGTGAAGCATATGAAATTTGTTATTATCGGCAGAAACATTGATGTTACTCCCGGACTTAAGAGCGCAGTCGAGGACAAGCTCGGAAAGCTGGAAAAGTATTTCAATGAGGACACAGAAATTCACGTAGCCCTAAGCGTAGAAAAGGAGCGCCAGAAGATAGAGGTTACAATCCCCGTAAAAGGAAGTATTATCCGTTCGGAGCAGGTTTCAAGCGATATGTATGTATCAATAGACCTCGTAGAAGAGATCATCGAGAGACAGCTCAAGAAATATAAAAACAAGATCATCGAGAAACAGCAGGATGCGGTAGCATTTTCAAAGGCATATGTTGAGAATGATTCCGATGAAGATGAGGAGATCAAGATCATCCGTTCAAAGAAGTTCGAGATCAAGCCCATGTATCCCGAAGATGCCTGCGTTCAGATGGAACTCCTCGGACATAACTTCTTCGTATTTATCAACGCAGAGACCGATCAGGTCAATGTAGTTTACAAGAGAAAGGGCGAGACCTACGGTCTTATCGAGCCTGAGTTCTAAGATTTAAAAAGACATAATTAAATATCGGAATAGTGAGTGAAGGTGCAATCTTGAGTTGCACCTTCATTTTTTAACAAAAAAGTGTTAAAAATTTGTTGCAAATTTAGCCGTTTTGAATTTGTTTTCCGATTGCAAATATATATGCTCTATGATAAAATTACGAAGAGTGTGAAAAAAATAACAATCACATCAACATAATAATTTTTTCATTAAAGAAAACGGAGGAATTCAAGATGGCAAGAAAAGTTGTTTTGGCCGGTGCTTGTCGTACCGCTATAGGTACAATGGGTGGTTCTCTTTCCACCATCCCCGCTGCAGAGCTGGGTGCAATCGTAATCAAGGAGGCTCTTAACCGTGCGGGCGTTGCTCCCGAGAAGGTTGATCAGGTATACATGGGCTGCGTTATCCAGGCAGGTCAGGGACAGAATGTTGCCCGTCAGGCTTCCATCAAGGCCGGACTTCCCATCGAAGTTCCTGCCGTTACCATTAACGTTGTTTGCGGATCAGGTCTTAACTGTGTAAACCAGGCAGCTCAGATGATCATGGCAGGAGATGCCGACATCGTTGTTGCCGGCGGTATGGAGAACATGTCAATGGCTCCCTTCGCTCTTCCTCAGGGACGTTACGGATACAGAATGACATGGCCCAGCCAGAGCCAGGGTGCTCTTGTTGATACCATGGTTAAGGATGCTCTTTGGGATGCATTCAACGACTATCATATGATCACAACTGCCGACAACGTAGCTAAGGAGTGGAACCTTACAAGAGAAGAGCTCGATGAGTTCGCACTTAAGTCTCAGCAGAAGGCTTGCGCAGCTATCGAGTCAGGCGCTTTCAAGAAGGAGATCGTTCCCGTAGAGGTCAGAAAGAAGAAGGAAGTTGTTGTATTCGATACCGATGAAGGACCCAGACCCGGATCTACCATCGAAGGACTTGCAAAGCTTCGTCCTCTTAATCCCGACGGAGTTGTTACCGCAGGTAACGCTTCAGGAATCAACGACGGTGCAGCAGCTATCGTTGTTATGAGCGAAGAGAAGGCTAAGGAGCTTGGCGTTAAGCCTATGGCTACCTTCGTAGCAGGTGCGCTTGCAGGCGTTCGTCCCGAGGTTATGGGTATCGGACCTGTTGCAGCTACCAAGAAGGTTATGGCTAAGGCCGGCATGAAGATCGAAGACTTCGACATCATCGAGGCTAACGAGGCATTTGCCGCACAGTCTGTTGCAGTTGGTAAGGATCTCGGCATCGACGTTGATAAGCAGCTTAACCCCAACGGAGGAGCTATCGCTCTCGGACATCCCGTAGGAGCATCAGGAGCTCGTATCCTTGTTACTCTTCTTCATGAGATGGAAGCTAAGGGCGCTAAGAACGGACTTGCTACTCTTTGCATCGGTGGCGGTATGGGCTGCGCTACAATCGTTCGTCGCGAAGATTAATTAACAGATTACACTAAACATTGTAACCGTGTGCCTAGCCTGTGATACGAAATTTCCTGCACCGCCTCTCGGCTATGGGTCTTCGAGCAGCGGTACTAAACTCGTTCTTCGAACTCGTTAAGTGCCGGCCTCAGACACATTGCCGGAAATTTGTATTCACAGGCTCTCCCACGGGATAAAGATTAGGAGTATAAAAATGGAATTCATTTTATATGAACAGAAAGGTGCAATTGCTACTATCACAATCAATCGTGAGAAGGCATTAAACGCACTTAATTCACAGGTACTCGATGAGCTCAACGCTACTCTCGATAGTGTTAATCTCGACGAGGTACGCGCACTCATTCTTACCGGCGCTGGAGAGAAGTCATTCGTTGCAGGCGCCGATATCGGAGAGATGAGCACTCTTACTAAGGCTGAAGGCGAAGCTTTCGGCAAGAAGGGAAATGATGTTTTCAGAAAGCTGGAGACCTTCCCTATTCCTGTAATCGCTGCAGTTAACGGATTTGCTCTCGGCGGTGGATGTGAGATCGCTATGAGCTGTGATATCCGTATCTGCTCTGAAAATGCTATGTTCGGTCAGCCCGAAGTTGGCCTCGGAATCACCCCCGGATTCGGCGGAACCCAGAGACTTGCCCGTCTTGTAGGCGCAGGCATGGCTAAGCAGCTTATCTACACCGCAAGAAACATCAAGGCTCCCGAAGCTTACCGCATTGGACTTGTAAATGATGTGATCGCTGCTACCGTTGATGAGGCAGGAAATGTTACCGTATCCGCAAAGGATAACCTTATTGCCGCAGCTGAAAAGATGGCTACCACCATCGCTCAGAACGCTCCTATCGCCGTTCGCAACTGCAAGAAGGCTATAAACGAAGGTCTTCAGGTAGATATGGACAAGGCTATCGTAATCGAGGAGAAGCTCTTCGGAGACTGCTTCGAGACCGAGGACCAGAAGGCGGGAATGGGCAACTTCCTTGAGAAAGACAAGGAAAAGAAGCTTAAGGTTGTACCTTTCCAGAATAAGTAATCTATTAAAATTTTTTATATTTCACTATGGAGGAAATAATCATGAAAGTTGGCGTAATCGGTGCCGGAACTATGGGCCAGGGAATTGCTAAGGCATTCGCACTGGTAGACGGCTATCAGGTTGCTCTCTGCGATATCAAGCAGGAGTGGGCTGAAGGCGGAAAAGACAAGATTGCTAAGGGATATGCAAAGCTTGTAGAAAAAGGAAAGATGACTCAGGAGAACGTTGATGCTGTCCTTGCAAGAATCACTCCCGGTCTTAAGGAAGATCTTTGCGCAGACTGCGACCTTATCGTAGAGGCAGCATTCGAAGATATGCAGGTTAAGAAGACCACTTTCTCCGAGCTTGACAAGATCTGTAAGGAGTCATGCGTATTTGCATCAAACACTTCTTCACTTTCAATCACCGAGATCGGAAACGGACTTACCCGTCCTATGATCGGTATGCATTTCTTCAACCCTGCAGACAGAATGAAGCTTGTTGAGGTTATCGCAGGTGTTAACACTCCTCAGGCTACTGTTGACAAGATCATCGAGATCGCTAAGGAGATCGGCAAGGAGCCCGTACAGGTTAACGAGGCTGCAGGTTTCGTTGTTAACCGTATCCTTATCCCTATGATCAACGAAGCTGCTTTCATCAAGATGGAAGGTGTTTCAGACATCGAAGGTATCGACAGCGCTATGAAGCTTGGTGCAAACCATCCTATGGGACCCCTTGAGCTCGGCGATTTCGTTGGACTTGATATCTGCCTTGCTATTATGGACGTTCTTTACAAGGAGACCGGCGATTCCAAGTATCGTGCATGTCCTCTTCTTCGTAAGATGGTCCGCGGCGGAAACCTTGGCTGCAAGAGCGGTAAGGGATTCTACGTATACAACGCAGACAGAACCAAGACTCCTGTAGATAAACTGTAATTTGATTGATATGGCTGAGAAAAATCAAAAATGATTCTGCTTGCAGAAAATCATTTTTGATTTAGCGAAGCTAACAAACATGAGCAAGTAGCAATTTCCTTGTATGCAAGGAAATTGGCTGATTGCGAATGTTTGTAGGATTGCGCAAGCTGCTATGCGGCGAAGCAATCCGTGGTATTTGATATTAATAAATAATCATATTTTCGGAGGAAAAACATAATGGATTTTACTCTTAGCAAGCAGCATGAAATGGCACAGACTCTGTTCAAAGAGTTTGCTGAGAACGAAGCAAAGCCTCTTGCAATTGAGACTGATGAAAATGAACAGTTCCCCAGAAGCACAGTAGACAAAATGGCTAAGTACGGCTTCTTAGGAATTCCCGTACCCAAGGAGTTCGGCGGACAGGGTGCAGACATCCTCACCTATGTTATGTGCGTAGAAGAGCTCTCAAAGGTTTGCGCAACTACCGGTGTTATCGTTTCTGCACACACCTCTCTTTGCATAGATCCTATTCTTACTTACGGAACTCCCGAGCAGAAGGCAAAGTATCTTCCTGACCTTGCTTCAGGAAAGAAGATTGGTGCATTCGGACTTACCGAGCCCGGCGCAGGTACTGACGCTCAGGGTCAGCAGACCAAGGCTGTTCTTGACGGAGATGAGTGGGTTCTTAACGGATCCAAGTGCTTCATCACCAACGGTAAGGAAGCTGATATTTACGTTGTTATCGCAGTAACCGGTAAGGTTGAAAAGCGCGGAAAGATGCTCAAGGAAATCTCTGCATTTATCGTAGAGAAGGGCACTCCCGGATTCACCTTCGGTACTAAGGAAAATAAGATGGGTATCCGTGGTTCATCCACATACGAGCTTATCTTCACCGATTGCCGTATCCCCAAGGCAAACCTTCTCGGACAGCAGGGCAAGGGATTCAACATCGCAATGCATACCCTTGACGGCGGACGTATCGGAATCGCTGCTCAGGCTCTCGGAATCGCTGAGGGAGCTCTTGAGAGAACAATCGCTTACACCAAGGAAAGAAAGCAGTTCGGCAAGTCAATCAGTGCTTTCCAGAACACTCAGTTCCAGCTTGCTGATATGGCTACCAAGGTAGAGGCAGCTAAGATGCTTGTTTATAAGGCAGCAATGAAGAAGGCAGAGTTCCAGACCAATCCTAAGATTTCTTACTCTGTTGAAGCAGCTCAGGCTAAGCTTTATGCAGCTGAGGTTGCTATGGAAGTTACCACCAAGGCTGTACAGCTTCACGGCGGTTACGGATATATCAGAGAGTACGAAGTAGAGCGTATGATGAGAGATGCCAAGATCACCGAGATCTACGAAGGAACCAGCGAGGTTCAGAGAATGGTCATTTCCGCGAACCTGCTCAAGTAAGCGGAACAGATTTACATTTGACTCAGCGTTATGCTTGCATATAAGCTGAGGAAAAAGTAAAGCTGTGAACGTGCAGCGCAGCTGCGCGAACGAGAAAACAGAATGTTTTCGAGTGGCGCTTACATAGAAACACATTAATTTTAATTAAGGAGTTAACGTACAATGAAGATTATCGTTTGTATTAAACAGGTTCCTGATACAAAGGGTGGCGTAAAGTTCAATCCCGATGGAACTCTTGACAGAGCAGCAATGCTCGCTATCATGAACCCTGATGACAAGGCAGGTCTTGAGGCTGCTCTTCGTCTTAAGGATCAGTATGGTGCTGAAGTTACAGTACTTACAATGGGTCTTCCCAAGGCTGCTGACGTACTTCGCGAAGCTCTTGCAATGGGTGCTGACAAGGCTGTACTTGTTACAGACAGAGTACTCGGAGGAGCTGATACATGGGCTACTTCAACAACAATCGCAGGTGCTATCAGAAAGTTACAGCAGACTGATAAATATGATCTCATCATTACCGGACGTCAGGCTATCGACGGTGATACCGCTCAGGTTGGACCTCAGATCGCCGAGCATCTTGGATATCCCGTAATCTCTTACGCTCAGGATATCAAGGTAGAGGGTGACAAGGTTATTGTTCAGCGTCAGTATGACGACAGATACCATGTTCTTGAGGCTCAGATGCCTTGCCTTATCACTGCTCTTGCAGAGCTTAACGAGCCCCGTTACATGACTCCCGGCGGAATCTTTGATGCATGCGCAGCAGAAATTGTTACTATGGGCAGAGCAGATCTTGTAGATGTTGAGGACGGAAACCTTGGACTTAACGGTTCTCCTACAAAGATCGCAAAGGCTTCTGATAAGGTTCGTAAGGGTGCAGGAGAAAAGGTTACTCCCGATTCACCCGAAGACGCAGTTGCATACATCGTAGGAAAACTTGCTGAAAAGCACGTCATCTGATTGATATGGCTGAGAAAAATCAAAAATGATTCTGCTTGCAGAAAATCATTTTTGATTTAGCGAAGCTAACAAACATGAGCAAAAAAGCTGTTTACGAAGTAAAAAGCGATTTGCGAATGTTTGTAGGATTGTAAGAGCTGCGAAGAAGCGTAACAATCCGTATATCAGATAGTAAACAGATTAGAATGAGGTAAATAATCATGAAAATGACAGAAGAACAGATCGCTCAGTACAAGGGCGTATTCGTATTCGCACAGCAGGTTGACAATGAAGTAAGCGGAATTGCTTACGAACTGCTGGGAAAAGCAAAGGAGCTTGCACAGCCCCTTAACGCACAGGTTACCGCAGTCCTCATCGGAAGCGGAGTTGCTAATCTTGTTGACAGTCTTGCACAGTATGGTGCTGATAGAGTAATCGTTGTTGATGATCCCGAACTTAAGGATTATCGCACCGAGCCCTATGCACATGCTCTTGCATCTGTTATCAACGAGTTTAAGCCTGAGATCGTACTCGTAGGTGCTACTGCAATCGGACGTGACCTTGGTCCTACCGTTTCAGCAAGAGTAGCTACCGGACTTACCGCTGACTGTACAGTTCTTGAGATCGGAGATTTCCCTCTTGTAGCAATCCCCGGACAGACTCAGAAGCACAATCAGCTCCTTATGACCCGTCCTGCATTCGGTGGTAACACAATCGCTACCATCGCCTGCCCTGACAACCGTCCTCAGATGGCAACCGTTCGTCCCGGCGTTATGCAGAAGATCGAGCCCGTTGCCGGCGCTAAGGCAGAAGTAGTAAACTACAATCCCGGATTTACCCCTAACAACAGATACGTTACCATTAAGGAAGTTGTTAAGGCTGTAGGTGATACCGTTGATATTATGGACGCCAAGGTTCTTGTATCCGGCGGACGTGGAGTAGGAAGCCCTGAGAACTTCAAGATCCTTGAGGACCTTGCAAAGGTTCTTGGCGGTGAGGTATCCTGCTCTCGTGCAGTTGTAGATTCCGGCTGGAAGCCCAAGGATCTTCAGGTTGGACAGACCGGTAAGACCGTTCGTCCTCACCTTTATTTCGCAATCGGTATTTCCGGTGCTATTCAGCACGTTGCAGGTATGGAGGAGTCCGATATCATCATTGCTATCAACAAGGATGAGGATGCTCCTATCTTCGACGTAGCAGATTACGGTATCGTAGGAGATCTTAACAAGATCGTTCCCCAGCTTACCGAGGCATTAAAGAAGGCTATCGCTGAGAAGTAATTCTTTTATAAGTTTTAAAAGGCGGGAATTCATTTTCCCGCCTTTTTTGAAATCAGAGGTTGTAGTATGGCAATACTTAATAAAGAGATGAAACCGGGGGTTAAATGCTACGTTGAGGGTTTTGTTGAGGCGGGAGGAGACAGATTTTATATCCGCAGCAAGGGGATAGTTACAGAAACTCCGGACGTCCTTGACGAGGCAGTGGATGTGCTTGTAGAAAAAGGACATCATGGCAAACATGAGCTTGTTACGGCAAAGATTGAAAACTGCTATTGGATCAGTCAAAAAACAAGGCTCAGTGTTAAACTGCCCGGGGATATTGACAGTAAAAAAGATCAAAAAAGCACTCCAAAAAGACCATAGTGATTTTACACAAGACATGTGTGTCATAAATACGTCTTTGTGCAACTTTTTTTAAGCGAAATACTGATAAATAAAGGCTCTGAAAGCATTCGTCAAAATGCCGGGGAGCTTTTTTTATGCAAGAATTACAAATATTTTTAATTTTGAAAAAATGTATTGACTTGTTTTTTTACCTGTAGTAAATTGGCAATCGTCTTGCGAAACAAATGGGCAAGGCAAAAGAAAAATATATATTTGGGGGAGGAGAAAGTTGAAAGACGAAATCTTTAAGTCGTCTGAGTCTGAGACCGGGCTAAAGAAACTGGTTTCGGATTTTACGGCGCAAAAAAGAAAGGGGCTGCTGGCTCTAAAAAACGGCTCTCTATCAAGAGAAGATTTTCTGAAAGAAGTCGAAAGCTTTATAGATCAAAATATGCACATAAGCTCCGAGAAAAAGGAGAGTCTCCTTAAACGGTTTGAGGAGTATGTTTTTGGATATTCGAGGCTTTCGGTGCTGATCGACGATCCTGAGATATCCGATATCAGGGTGATAAGGCACGATTGCATCCGCGTAAAGCGAAAAGGCAAAAGACAGGATACCGATGTGGCTTTCGAGGATGAAAAAGAGTACAGGCAGTTTGTTGAATATGTGGCTATGAAGAACCAGGCCAATATATCTAATCTTAACGCAATCGCAAGGTTCACCGATGCGGATTCTCATCCGGATTTCATTTTGAGATTTACGGTTTCCATGCCGCTTGTCAATTCAATGAATTCACCATATCTTTGCATCAGAAAAGTTCCTAAAAGATTCCCGCTCATATCGGAGCTTGTAGAGGAGGGCATGCTATCGAAGGATACGGCCCAGATGCTTGTAAGTAGCTTCAGGGAAAACTCCATCCTTATCTGTGGCGGTAATTCTTCGGGAAAGACAACACTTTTGAATGCTCTTAAGGAGAGTCTTCCGGATGATGTGGCTGTACTTATTGCGCAGCAGGCGGATGAACTTACCAGCAGATTTCATCCCGATACAATGTTTATGCACTCGCTTCCGGCGGGGGGAGACAGCAAGGTTAATTACGACCTTAAGAATATCTCTATAGCGGGTCTTACAATGGATGTTGATTATTTTATAATCGGTGAGGTCAAGGGGGCGGAGGCCCTATACCTTTTAAACGCGGCCTGTACCGGACAGATCTGCGCCGCAACTATTCATTCTACAAGTGCGGACAGAGCAACGGATAAGCTGGTGGACTACGCTATGTATGAGAGCAGGTACTCGAGAAATGAGCTTATGAGGATGATGGACTGTTTTAAGCTGGTTGTCTTTATGAAGGACTTTAAGGTGGATCAGGTGTACTCCTGCCTTGGCTGGAACGAGGAGAGGAAGGAGCTGGAGTATGAGAGAGTTGTTTAAGTATTTGCTGCTTCCGTGTCTTTTGTTTATAGGTTTTTTGTTTTTACTCGTAAGGCTGAGGATCCTAAAAGCCTTAAAGCTTATGCTTTTAAAGGCCAGGATTTCAATTGAGGACAGGGACAGGCAGACAAAGCTGCTTCAAAGAAAGAATCTGGGCGAGTTTGAAAAGAAAAATACTTTTTATCTTATGATCGAGAGGCAGATAGAATACAGCGGTCTAAGGCGCAGGTTTGAGGGCTTGGGTGCGGGAAAACTGGTGGTTTTTGATGTGTTTGCGGCTTCGGCTTTTTATGCGGCGGGGTTATTCATATTTGGATTTAAGGCAGGCTTTTTTTCGGCACTTTTTTACGTAATCTGCAGGATAGTTCTTACGGAACATCTTAAGAGTAAAAATCTTAAAGCTACAAGCGAAGAACTTCCGAAGCTTCTTGACTTTTTGGGAAATTACAGTCTTACGGGAAGTGAACTGATATCGATCTTTTCGCAGATAAGCAGATATATGGCTGAGCCGCTAAAGAGCGTAATGGAAGAATGCGAAATGGAATCGAAGATCACGGGAGACTCACATCTTGCGCTTATCTCTATGGCGGATAAGATCGAGCATCCGCAATTTAAACAGCTTGTGAGGAACATTTCCGTAACTGCAAGATACGGAGGAGATTTCAATCTCCTTGTTACGGAAAGCCGCAAGTCGCTCAGAGAGTATTTAAGCCATGCCGCCGACAGAAAAAGTCTTGTGGCGGAAGCAGCCATAAATATGATGCTGCTTCTTGCTATGTCGGTGATCGTGCTGGCAGTTGTTAATTTAATGATCGGGGGAGGAATAATGCAGGTTCTTTTTGGGACCTTGGTCGGACACCTGGCAATCGCGGGTATGATCGTAATCTTTATTCTTTTTATCTATCAGATTTTTTCACTCTACAAATAATGGGGGATCTATATGAGGGGAATGATAATAAAATATCTGCCACTTGTGGCGGCTATGCTTTTTGGATGGTTTATCCTGTCTGTTTTCGGGAGGCTTCCTCCAAAGAAGGTTTACGGTAAAGTAAGGGATTTTACCGGGCTTTTAAGGACGAAGATCTCAAAAAGACCTTTTTCCGAAAGAATGCAAAGCTTTTTGGAGAAAAACGGAGCAGCTTATCATTACGGTAAAAAAGTGACGGCGGCTAAGCTGTTTACGGTAAGTGTGCTTTTATTCGGCATTTCTTTCTTTGCTTTTTTAAGGCTGAGCCTGTTCATAGCGCTGGTAGCGGGAGTAATTGTGGGAGCACTTCCCTGGATACTTCTTCCTGTTCTTAATAAGCAGGATAATGACAGGATGCTGCCGGAGCTCCAGGCGGTGCATCACAGTCTTTCGCTTCAGTTAAAAGCGGGAGTCCATTTATCGGAGGCTCTTTCGGAGATGTACACAAACGTAAATCTAAAGAGACTAAGGGATGCATTTTGCAGCCTCGGAAGCGATATCATTATGAATTCGGATGTCTTTGCGGCCCTGGAGGATTTCCAGAAAAAGTTTAACAACAGATATATCGATTCGTTTTGTATCACGGTGCTTCAGCTGTCGGAATCCGGGAAGGCTTCGGATCTTTTGACGGATATATCGGATCAGATGAAGGATATGGAAAAAATAGTCCTTGAAAAAAAGAAGGGAAAACTTGACAGAAAAATAACGTTTTACCAGCTGGGAATGCTGGTGTGCGTTTTGGCAGTAGCGATGTATGCCTGCCTTTCATATATGCTGAAATCGGCAATAAATATAGGTTAAACGGAGGTTTAAAATGAACAAGTTTTTATTACAGGTAAAGAGAGTATTAACAAATAAGGAGGAGGGAATCGATGGAATCCTTGTAACCATCGGTTTGTGCATCATAGCGCTGGTTTTGTGCGTTGTTATGAAGGATGCTCTGGCTGAGCTTATTAAAAATATCACGGGTGCGATGAGCGTCAAAGCTCAGCAGATCCTTACCGGCGCCTATTTGGTGAGATTATGATGAAGGAAAGAATCCTTTTAAAAAGCAGGGGAAGTGTTACAAATATAGTTACTCTGTTTATCTTTATAGTCGGTATGACTGTTGTCCTTCTTGCTTTTTATGATTGCATAGGACTGATGAAAACAAGGGAAGATATAAGCCAGATTGTAAGAAGGTATACTCTTGTTGCCGAGACTGAAGGATATCTTTCGGAGGAAGAGAGAATGAAGATGACGGAGGAACTAAGGCTTTCGGGGCTTTTAGAAGCGGACCTTACGGGGACAACCTTCACGAGAGCAGGCTACGGAAACCTTGTAACGGTAAAGGTTTCGGGAAAGGTAGAATCTAAGATAGGGGGTCCTTTTGAGGTTAAAGAAGAGAGGGCTTCAACTGCCAAGTACTGATCCTAAAATGGGGGAGATATGAATATAAGCTTTTTAAGAAAAAGGTTTTTTAAGAAAGGCTGCCCTGAAAAAGGCTTTTATAAGAATGAAAACCTGAAGAAGGGCTGCTTTAACCTAAGCATCCTTAAGAGATCGGAAGGCTTTGCAGATTCGGTATACGGGATATTTATAATGGCTTTCTTTTTGATAATTCCCGTGCTGGTAATAAGGATAGGGGCTTACAAGTCCCTGTCCGACAGACTTGAAGACGCCTTGGCAGCCAGCTCGCTGGCGGCTTCTGTGATAGATCTTGAAAGATACGGGACAGACCACACCATCGTAATAAGCGATCATACCGGAAGCTATGAAAAGTACAAAGAGACCCTTAAGGTAAATCTCAGATTGGAGGATGGATATTCCGATCTGTCTTTCATAGACGGAGAGGTCATACTCACCGACTTTAGGATCTACAACAAAGAGGGGGATAAGATCACTGAAATAACCGTTGGAGAAGCCGGAGGAAGGGTTTCCGGGGAAGGTAAGGTCGGAGAGGTGAAAGATCCCGCGGGAAGGATCGTTAAGGATACCGGAATCTACAGCGAGATATCCTTCCCCATAAAAAAGAGCCTTATAAGACTCGGAAACTATGCGTCCGATGAAGAGTGGGACGGACTTGCAAAAAAGAATAAGCTTACGCTCGTTAGAGGCAGGTAAGGAGGGGAAATGAAAGGTAAAGAAAATAAAGTTAAAAGAAAAGCCCGCGCCGTAGCGCCGGGAGTGGTAATAGCTGCATTTGCGGCAGCTGCCGTGGTATACGGCGTACTTATATATACAGAGAAAAAGCTCACGGAAAAAGAGCCGGAGCGCATTGTGGCCGTTGCTACGGAAAAGCTTAATAAAGGCTCGGATATTTATCTTGAAGGACCGGGGAAAAACGTTGAGTTTAAGGCTGTTCCGGAAAGTCTGATGCCGGAGGGAACGCCAGATATCACAGATCCGGGAGAGTTTTACGCTGTCTGCGAGATCAGCAAGGGAAGCATTTTGACAGAGAGCATGCTTTCAGACAAAAGCAGCACTAAGAGGCGGATGACAAGTCCTGTTCTTATCGGATTTAAGGCGGAGGATTACTATCAGACCGCAGGCGGAAAAATAGGAAAAGGTGACAAGATCCATATATATGTTGAGGATGAAGAGGGAGAAGTAACCCTCAGATGGAGCGATGTGTATGTGGCGGATGCCTTTGATGCTTCCGGAGAAGAGATAGATCCGAAAGAAGGCGGGAAGTCTGTAAGATACAATATCTATTTGGAAAAGAAAGACGTGGAGGAGTTTTATGAAAAGATGGAGTCTAAATCCATTAGAGTTGCTCTTGCATGTAATTAAGGTATTCGGAGCCTGGATCGGACTGCTTGTCGGGATACTTATTTTCGTCTTTGGCATTACCGGTTTAAAGAGCTTTGCATCGGATGAGAGCATCTTTTTTTCCAATCCACATCTTAGTATATCCCCGGATGGAACAGGATTTACTTTTTCAAAAGGAGTGGGGGGATTTGAAAAACATGATTACGCATATATGGGCTACAAGCGCTATATTAAAGGCGTGACAGGTCCGCGGGCGTTAAACGAGGGAGAACATTATTACTATGGCCTTATAAAAGGGATGATACCCATCGGTTATTGGGAACTGCGGCACCCTATGGCGGAGTGTATTCATGGAGCGTATATAACGGACATTTCGGTATACGGTCTTGACAAGTGGGGAGTAACAAGAAATATCTGCCACGGATATTATAATCCGGGGTGGATAGCCCACTGCGCCGTCTGCGGTGAAGGGATCCCTCTTCTTATGTATCTAAGCGAGAGTGTTGCCTCTACCATCAGCTTTCTTCCTTCCGCTACGACATGTTCGAATTATTTTTATCTTTGTCCCTACAGCAACTGCATCGAGCAGGGAGCCCCCGTTATGCACAGCTGCACCGGAGTAAGCGCAAACAGATATCTGGTAAATTACGATCCAAACGGAGCCACCGGAGGATCGATGCCGGGAGAGTATTTCTACGCGGGAGGGGCGAGCAAGTATGAGGGGGATGAAGTCATTTCTCCTTCCAAGCTAAGGAATATCGGATATACAAGGGAGGGATATATCTTTAAAGGCTGGGGAACAACGCCGGGAGGAGCCCCGGTATTTGCTGATGGAGAGTCGTGGGCAAAGGTTTCTTCTGCTTTGGGAACCGGAAAGATGGCAAACGGAAGCGTAATAAATCTTTATGCGATCTGGGAAGTTGCTTTTGATATGACGGCTGAGGTAGAGCGAAATCTTAAGGCTGTAGACGGAAAGGATATATTTGCAAGAGGCGAGAGCGGCTATGTAAGTATAGTAACCAAAGGATATGCGGAGAAGATAGAAGTGATCTTTCCGGAGCAGCTGTCAGAGCATAACCTGACTGTCAATTGTATCGATAACCCGCAAAAAGTCCGGACTGATAAAGCACCCTTTGTGATCCCAATATACGGATTGCCGGATGGGGAGTGGCGCTTTGGTATAACCGTAAAAGCTTATAAACAGGATAAATGTATAGAAAGGCTTCTTACCGTAACAGTATCGGGAGATGAATTTGGAATACTTAATGAGATACATACGGGACTAAGATGATGACGGATATTGTGGCAAGCACGCTTGGGGCGGCCCGGGCAGATATTGCGGTTATGACAGTTTTTATGGCTGCCCTTTTTGCGGGGGCTTTAATGGATCTATTCTGGCAGCAGGTATATGACATGCTCTGGGTTATCGCAATAATCTTTTTGAGTATTTTTATCTTTATAAAGGGAGAAATGTCAGGTGACTTGCTTGCCGGCCTTATAGTCTATTTTACGGCACAGGAAGTCTTTATGAAAAAGGCATACGGCAAGGCGGATTGTCACGCGCTTTGCTGCTGTGCCTTGTTTTTGGCGTATTTTGGGTGCGGGCTTTTAGTATACGCGTTGCACCTTGGTATAGTCCTTTTTTTGCTTATTGTTAAAAACCTTTTTAGCGGGAATGTTTCCCGGAATATGACATTAAAAAAGCCTGTGCCCATGATACCCTATATTTTTGCAGGGTTATGCGCTGTTTCAAGTATATATGTTCCTTGATAATTGAATAGTATTTTGGTAAAATGAAACGGATTGCGGGGTAGTCTGCTTAAAAGAGGATTTTGGTATGACGATTTCGGTTTGTATGATAGTCAAAAATGAGGAAAAAGTACTCGCGAGATGCTTAGACAGTCTTGAGGGACTTTACGATGAGCTTATCATCGTAGATACGGGCTCGTCGGACGGTACGAAGAGTATCGCTGCCGGGTATACCGACAAGATCTACGATTTTGAATGGATAAACGACTTTTCAGCTGCGAGAAATTTTGCTTTTTCCAAAGCCTCTATGGAATATATCTATTCCGCTGATGCCGATGAGGTCCTGGATGAAGAGAACAGACTGCGCTTTAAGATACTTAAAGAGAACCTTCTTCCGGAGATCGAGATCGTTCAGATGAAGTACGGAAACCAGCTTGAAAACGGTACCGTATACAATTTTGATGAAGAGTACAGACCGAAGCTTTTTAAGAGAGTCCGCACATTTACCTGGATAGAGCCGGTGCATGAGACTGTGCGCCTTGATCCGGTTGTCTTTGACAGCGAGATCATAATTACACATAAGCCGCTTTCAAACCATGCCTCAAGAGATATTGATATCTTTACCGGGCGCCTTAAAAAGGGAGAAATGCTATCGCCCCGCCTTTGGGAGATGTTTGCAAAGGAGCTTTTCATCTCCGGTACGGACGAAGATTTCGAAAGAATATATGATTGTTTTATCGCTTTTGAAGAACAGCCCATGGACAGAGATCTCCATAAAACTATCTGCTGCGTTATCGTAAGGGCCGCAAGACTTAAGAAGGATACAGAAAGCTTCTTTAAGTATGCCGTAAAGCTTCTTGCCGCAGGTGACGGATGCTCGGAAAGCTGCCTTGAGATGGGGCTTTGGTATGAAGAAAAAGGCGATTATAATGAAGCACTTATCTGGTTTTACAATGCAATCCACGAGACGGAGCCTATTATTAAGCTTTCTGCCTCGAATATAGAGCCTCTTACCCATATGGCAGATATTTACGACAGGACAGGTGAGAAAGAGCAGGCAGCAGGCTGCAGGAGGATGATAGATGAACTGGGAAAATAACGTCAGAAAAGTTGTTCCTTATGTTGCGGGAGAACAGCCAAAGCAAAAGGATGTGATAAAGCTTAATACAAACGAGTGTCCTTATCCGCCGGCGCCGGCTGTGGAAAAGGCTCTTAAGGAGATGGATTTTGATTCCTTCAGGCTTTACCCGGATCCGGATACATCATCTATTACAGACGCCCTTGCCGGCTACTACGGCGTATCGCCTAAAAATGTTTTTGTCGGAGTGGGCTCCGATGATGTACTCAGTATGGCTTTCCTTACTTTTTTCAATTCGGATAAGCCTATACTTTTTCCGGATGTAACGTATTCGTTTTATGATGTCTGGGCCGATCTTTACCGGATACCGTATAAGACCGTTCCCTTGAGGGACGACTGGTCTATCGATAAAGAGGGATTTAAGCAGGAAAACGGCGGAGTTATCTTCCCTAATCCTAACGCACCCACAGGTCTTTTGGAGGATGTATCTACGGTCGAGGAGATTGTAAAAGCCAACAAGGATGTGGTTGTGATAGTTGACGAGGCCTATATTGATTTTGGCGGAGAAAGCGTTATCTCCCTTACATCGAAATATGAAAATCTTCTCGTCGTCCAGACCTTTTCCAAGTCAAGGGCAATGGCAGGTATGCGAATCGGATTCTGCATCGGAAGCGAAAAACTTATCGGATATTTAAATGATGCGAAGTTTTCCTTCAACTCATACACGATGAACCGCCCGGCACAGGAGCTTGGCGCATTGGCAGTACTTGATGATGCGTATTTTAAGGATATAACCGGGAAGATCGTAAAGACAAGAGAGTGGACCAAGAAGGAGCTTACAAGACTCGGGTTTACATTCCCTGATTCAAAGGCGAATTTCGTTTTTGCTTCCCACAAAACTATACCCGCAAAGGATATTTATGCTTACCTCAGAAGCAAAAATATCTTTGTGAGATTTTGGGATAAGCCGAGGATAAATAATTGCCTCAGAATAACCATTGGCACTGATGAACAGATGAAGACTCTTATCGGTGCTTTGGAAGAATATATTGGAGATAAATAAAATGAAAAAGATGATCGGAAACAAAAGATTTAACCTCGCTTTGGCGGCCTTAATGTCACTTCTTGTCTGCCTCTTTTCCGTGGCAGTTCCCGCTAAAAGCATATACGGAACAGGCGTAGCTATCGCTGCAGAAAGCTCCGCAGACAAAGAAAAGGGCGAGGAGATATCGGAAGAAGCAAATAGCGGAGAGACTCTCCCGGAGCTTTCGGAAGAATCTGCTAAAGATAATGCCAAAGATGATGCAGAGGAAGAAAAGCTTTCTTTTACTGAAAGGGTGGCAGCTAAGTTCGCTACATCCCTCGGAAAATATATCCCTGCGGAGCTTGTGGTCGTATTTGTATCGATGCTCCCTATTTTGGAGCTTCGTGCGGGACTCTTTGTTGCCAAGTTTTTAAACCTTCCCCTTCTTAAGGCTATTCCTTTATGTATTCTGGGAAATATAATTCCGATCCCCCTTATTCTCTTGTTTATCAAGAAGATATTTAAGTGGCTCGGAAAGACCAAGCTTTTCCACGGGCTTGTTGAGAAACTGGAAGCAAGAGCTATGAAAAAGAGCACGGCAATATCCAATGGTGAGTTCGTGGGACTGATGCTCTTTGTAGGTATTCCTATCCCCGGAACCGGAGCCTGGATGGGCTCTTTAATAGCAGCTCTTTTGGAGATTGATTTTAAAAAGGCCATAGCTGCAGAACTTGTAGGTATCGCAATCGCAACCGTGATCGTTTCAATCCTTTCCTACGGACTTTTGGGAATCATTATTTAACGGAGGCCTTTTATGGCAGATAGTTATAACGAATTTGCCTATGTGTACGATGAACTTATGGATGCCGTTCCCTACGAGGAATGGTGCGAGAGGATTGTAGGCGCCATCGATACTTACGGTATTACAAAGAGAGTAAGAGAGCCTGGGGACCCGGAGGCTTTTGAAGAAGAAGACTTTGATCTTGCAGAGCCTACGCAGGAAGAGCTTTTAGAGTCTGAGAGAAATCTTGTCGTGGACCTTGGCTGCGGAACGGGAACTGTTACGGAGATGCTTTACTCGGAAGGCTTCGATATGATCGGCATCGACAATTCCGAGGAGATGCTCGAGATCGCTATGGAGAAAAAGTGCGAGAGCGGTTCTGAGGTTTTGTATCTCAATCAGGATATGCTTGAACTCGAGCTTTTCAGTACAGTGGGAACCGTCATAAGCGTATGTGACAGTTTGAATTATCTTGTGGGTGAGAATGATCTTGAAACGGTTTTTTCTCTTGTTTCAAACTATCTTTACCCGGGCGGACTCTTTATTTTTGATCTGAATACGGATTATAAGTACCGTGAGGTTATCGGAAACAGGACCATCGCTGAGAGCAGGGATGACTGCAGCTTTATCTGGGATAATTTATATGACCCGGAGAAAAAGATCAATGAATATGACCTTACGCTTTTTATAGAGGGTGAGGACGGAAGATTTGACAGGTTCCTCGAAACCCATTACCAAAAGGGATATGATCCCACAGAGGTTAAGAGAATCCTGGAAGAAAATAGATTTAAAGTAGTTAAAATGACGGATTCCGAGACCGGAGGAGATGTCTCGGACACCACACAGAGAATCTTTGTTGTGGCTAAATCAACTAAGGAAAAGAATCAAAATGAGTGATTATATTGTAAGTGCAATGTCTGCAAATGAGCAGATACGAGCTTTTGCCTGTACCACAAGAGAGCTTGTTGAGCATGCAAGAAGCATACACAATACCAGTCCGGTTATGAGCGCGGCTTTGGGAAGAATGCTCAGTGCGGCGGCCATGATGGGAAGTATGATGAAGGGTGATAAGGATATTCTTACTCTTCAGATAAAGGGTGACGGCCCGGCGGGAGGAATTACGGTTACTGCGGATTCTTCGGCAAATGTCAAAGGCTATGCCAATGTCCCTGATGTTATAATCCCGGCTAAGCCAAACGGAAAGCTTGACGTATCGGGAGCCATAGGCCCCGGAAGCCTGAGAGTTATAAAGGATCTTGGACTTAAAGAGCCTTATGTCGGAGAAGTAGCTCTTCAGACCGGCGAGATAGCTGAGGATCTTACGTATTATTTTGCCGTATCCGAGCAGGTTCCTTCATCCGTAGGCCTTGGCGTACTTATGAACAGGGACAATACCGTAAGGCAGGCAGGCGGTTTTATTATCCAGCTTATGCCCTTTGCGACAGATGAGGTTATTTCTATCCTTGAGGAGAACTTAAAGTCAATCCAGTCAGTTACTCAGATGCTTGACGGCGGTGACAGCCCTGAGGATATGCTGAGGAAGGTTCTCAAAGGACTCGATGTTGAGATTACCGGAAAGATGCCGACACAGTACAAATGCAATTGCAGCAGAGAAAGACTTGAGAGGGTGATGCTGAGTCTCGGAAAGAAAGAACTTGACGAGATGGTTAAGGAAGGCAAGCCCGTAGAGGTCGGATGCAGTTTTTGCAATACAAAGTACGTATTTACGCCGGAAGAGCTTTCAAAATTATATTAATGCGTTTATAAAGGCAGAAAGGGATAAAAATGAAAGGCTATACAAAAGAGGATGTACTCAGATTACTTGAAGAAGAGGACGTAGAGTTTATCAGATTACAGTTTACGGACCTTCACGGAACATTAAAAAACATTGCAGTTACAGCCGGAAGGATAGCCAGCATACTGGAAAACGGCTGCCATTTTGACGCCAGCGCGGCAGACGGATTTCCCAGGGCAATAGATTCGGAGAGACTTCTTATCCCTGATTTTTCCACATTTGAAATCCTTCCCTGGAGACCTCAGCAGGGCAAGGTCGCGAGACTTCTTTGCGACGTATATATGCCCGAAGGAGAGCCTTCAAGTCTTTGCTCGAGACAGATCCTTAAAAAGAGCCTTGAAAAGGCTGAAAACATGGGATACAAGATCGAGGTAGGACCTGAGTGTGAGTTCTTCCTTTTTGAGACCGATGAAAACGGAAATCCCACTGTTGTTACACATGAGCAGGCAGGCTACTTTGATGTAGGACCTTTGGATGAAGGTGAAAATGCCAGAAGAGATATTGTTATGAACCTTGAGGATATGGGATTTGAGATCAACGCTTCCCATCATGAGGTTGCTCCGGCGCAGCATGAGATCGATCTTTCGCACGATGATGCTCTTTCTACCGCTGACAATATCCAGACCTTTAAGCTTGCGGTCAGGACCATGGCCAAGAGGCACGGACTTCACGCTACCTTTATGCCTAAGCCCAAGAATAATGTTAACGGCTCCGGGATGCATATCAATATTTCAATCTTGAAGGACGGGGTCAATATCTTTAGCGATGGGTCCGATAAAAACGGTCTTTCCAAGGAGGCATATTATTTCCTCGGAGGACTTATGAAGCATTTAAAGGGAATGAGCGTTATAACAAATCCTCTTGTTAATTCATACAAGAGACTTAACAGCGGATTTGATGCACCCGTATATATCGCATGGAGCGCCAGAAACAGAAAGCAGATGATCCGTATACCCGCGCATCTTAACGGAAACAACGCAAGGATCGAGCTTAGAAGTACCGATTCTGCGGCAAATCCTTATCTTGCACTTACTCTCGTAGTAGCTGCCGGACTTGACGGAATCGAGAAGAAAATTGAGCCTGCAGAGGCTATAGACGTAAACATCGCATCATTAAGCGAAAAAGAAAGAAACGATCTTTCGGTGGACAGACTTCCCGGCAACTTAAAGGAAGCGATCGAAGCCGCAAAGGCAGATCCTTTTATTGCCGAGACACTGGGCAAGGAAGCCTTTGACCAGTATATTATGATGAAGGAAAAGGAATGGAACGATTATAATACTTTCGTATCGGAGTGGGAACTTTCAGAGTACTTGAATCGCTACTAGGTTTTGGCTATAGGAGGTGCAGCAGATGGCTAACATCATAATTGCACTTTCCGGACCTGAGGAATCCACAGGCATACGAAGCGTTCTTGCAAGATGCGGTTACCGATCTGTGTTTATATGCGCCAACGGCGCACAGGCCATCGCAAAGATGGACGACCTTGACGATGGGATCGTTATCTGCGGATATAAACTGCAAGACATGATGTACTCGCAGCTGCGTGATAATCTTAGATATGGATTTGATATGTTGCTGCTGGTATCGCAAAAGCATGTTAATGATTGCGACGGAAATGGAATAGTGACTTTAACAATGCCGCTTAAGGTCGATGTCCTGATGTCTACTTTAAACTCGATGGTTGATGAACAGATCAGACGGAAAAAGAGGGACAGACTAAGGCCTAAGACCAGAAGTGAAGAAGATATGCGGATACTTAATGAGGCTAAGGCTCTTTTGATGTCGAGAAACAATATGACGGAGGAGCAGGCTCATAAATATATCCAGAAAAACAGTATGGAAACGGGCTCGGGACTGGTGGAGACCGCCGCGAAGGTCCTGACTCTTATGAGATCAAACAAAAACGCATAAATGAATTTGCTTAAACAGAGGTTTTGATATGAAATTTACGAAAATGCACGGATGCGGAAATGATTATATATATGTTAACGGCGCTACGGAAATTATTCCTGCCGACAAGAAGCCTGAAATAGTAAGGCGTTTAAGCGACAGACATTTTGGGATCGGCGGAGACGGCGTTATTTTCATTAATCCTTCCGACGAAGCTGATTTTGAGATGGAGATGTTTAATGCCGACGGTACGAGAAGCGAGATGTGCGGAAACGGGATCAGATGCGTTGCCAAGTTTGTTTACGACAAAGGGCTTACAGCATCTAAGGAGATAAAGATCGTAAGCGCAGGAAAGGTTAAGATAATTACCGTTGAATCGGAGAAAACCGGCGCAGATACTCCTTCGGGAAAAGAAGCCCTTACACTTAAGGTAAATATGGGAAGTCCTATTTTAGAACCCGAGCTTATTCCTGTTCTTGTATCCGGAGACAGGGCTATAGATGCGGATATAGAGGTCCTTGGGAAGAATTACAAGATGACCTGTGTATCTATGGGAAATCCTCACGCCATCATCTTTTCGGAGGGTGTTAAGGATATGAATCTTGAGGCAGTAGGACCTTATTTTGAGAACCATAAAATGTTCCCGAGAAGAACAAATACGGAATTCGTTGAAGTTATAGATAAAAGCAACGTAAATATGAGGGTCTGGGAGAGAGGAACAGGAGAAACCTTAGCCTGCGGAACCGGAGCCTGCGCTACTGCAGTGGCATGTGTGCTTAACGGTAAGACTGAAAATAAGGTCACAGTCCATTTGCTTGGAGGAGACCTTCTTATAGAGTGGGACCGCGATGCGGATCTTGTTTATATGACCGGCCCTGCTACCACGGTTTTCGAGGGCGAAGTGAATGTATAAATGTGCGTCGGCACTAATATAGAAATGCGAGGATTACAACTATGGTTAAGGCAAATGACAATTACCTCAAACTCCCGGGAAGTTATTTATTTTCCACAATAGGAAAGAAAGTAAGGGAATTTAGCGAGGCTAACCCTGATGCAAAGATCATCAGACTCGGTATCGGCGATGTTACCCAGCCTCTTGCACCTTCAATCATCAAGGCGCTTCACAGCGCGGTTGACGAGATGGGTGCAAAGGAGACCTTTAGAGGATATGCACCGGATCTCGGATACGAGTTTTTGAGAAATGCAATCGCGGAGAATGATTACCGTGCCAGGGGATGCGATATTTCCGCTGATGAGATATTTGTGTCCGACGGAGCAAAATGTGATTGCTCAAATATTCAGGAGATCTTCAGCCTTGATAATAAAATCGCAGTATGCGACCCGGTTTATCCTGTTTACGTAGATTCAAACGTTATGGCCGGAAGAGCCGGTTCTTACGATGCAAAGACAGAAACCTGGAGCGATGTGATCTATATGCCTTGTACGGCTGAGAACGGATTTGCTCCCGAGATACCCGAAAAGACTCCGGATCTTATCTACCTTTGTTTCCCCAACAATCCTACGGGAGCTACCATTAAGAAGGCTCAGCTTCAGGAGTGGGTTGATTATGCAAACAAGGTGGGAGCCATAATCCTCTATGACGCGGCTTATGAGGCATACATTTCCGAGAGCGATGTCCCTCACTCAATATATGAATGTGAAGGAGCGAGAACCTGTGCCATTGAGCTGAGGTCCTTCTCGAAAAATGCCGGATTTACCGGAGTAAGACTTGGATTTACCGTAATTCCCAAGGAACTTAAGGCGGGAGATGTAGCGCTTCATCCCCTTTGGGCAAGACGCCACGGAACCAAGTATAACGGAGCGCCTTATATCATCCAGCGCGCCGGGGAGGCGGTATATACTCCCGAAGGAAAAGAGCAGCTTAAAGCTCAGGTTGCTTATTATATGAACAATGCCAAATATATCTACGAGGGATTAAAGAGCGCGGGATATACGGTTTCCGGCGGTGTTAATGCTCCTTATATCTGGCTTAAGACTCCGGGAAATATGACAAGCTGGGAATTCTTTGATTTCCTTCTTGAAAAGGTAAATGTGGTAGGTACTCCGGGATCGGGATTCGGACCTTCCGGAGAAGGATACTTCCGCCTTACGGCATTCGGCACATACGAAAACACTGTAGAGGCAGTAGACAGGATTAAAAGAGCAAATATTTAATAGATCAAGGTAGGGATCTTATGGACTATACTTATCTTATTATTTGGCTTGTGCTGTTCTTGATACTTATTGTCATAGAGATGATAACGACTGCGCTTGCTGCGGTCTGGATCGGAATAGGTTGCCTTTTTGGCGCGGTTTTGGCCGCCTTTGGACTTCCTGTATGGCTCCAGATCATAGCATCCGCGCTTGTATCTTTCCTTTGTTTTGCTTTTTTAAGGCCGGGTATCAAGAGAAAGTTTGACAGAAAAAGGTGGCAGCAGAGCCTTAAAAATCTTGTGGGTACCAGAGCCCTGGTTACCAGCGAGATCGATAACTTAAGAGGGATAGGTGAAATAAGGATCGGAGGAAAGGAGTACGCTGCAAGAAGTGCTGAACGCGGCGTTGAGATTCCTCACGGAACTGTTGTTGTAATTGTGGATGTAAGAGGTGAGATCATGATAGTCGATACCGATTATACCGTGGACAACAACTTAAGGTCGAGAAAATCCGAAGCCAGGCTGGATCCCGGCATAATGGACGATTTTTAATAATGAAAAAATGATTGGAGGATGGAAACATGGACTTACGCGGAAGAGATTTTTTAAAGCTTCTTGATTACACCCCTGAGGAGATAAAGTATCTTCTTGATCTTGCGGCGGATCTTAAGGACAAGAAGAAAAAAGGCATACTCGTTGACCACCATAAAGGAAAGAATATTGCCCTGATATTTGAGAAGACAAGTACAAGAACCCGCTGTTCTTTTGAAGTGGCAGCTCATGATCTCGGTATGGGTACAACTTATCTCGATCCTTCCGGATCCCAGATCGGTAAGAAGGAATCCATCGCGGATACCGCAAGAGTTCTCGGAAGCATGTTCGACGGTATCGAATACCGCGGATACGGCCAGGAAATAGTCGAAGAGCTTGCGAAGTATTCAAAGGTTCCTGTTTGGAACGGACTTACCAATGAGTTCCATCCTACACAGATGCTTGCGGATATGCTTACTATTATCGAGGAGTTCGGACACCTTGAAGGAATAAAGCTTGCTTACATGGGAGATGCCCGTTACAACACCGGCAATTCTTTAATGGTTGCCTGTGCAAAGATGGGTATGCATTTTTACGGATGTGCTCCTAAGAAGTACTGGCCGGATGCGGAGCTTGTAAAGACCGCAAAAGAAATCGCGGCAAAGACCGGCGGAAGCATCAATCTTACCGAGGATCCTATGGAGGGAACTAAGGGAGCGGATGTTGTTTGCACAGATGTCTGGGTATCCATGGGCGAACCTGATGAAATCTGGGCTGAGAGGATTGCTGATCTTAAGGCATATCAGGTTAATTCTGCTATAATGAAGAACGCATCCGAAAAGGCAATCTTTATGCACTGTCTTCCTGCTTTCCATGATCTTAAGACCAAGATCGGAGCACAGGTGGGAGAAAAATTCGGTATCACTGAGATGGAAGTCACGGACGAAGTCTTCGAGTCAGCTCAGAGCCGCGTGTTTGAGGAAGCTGAAAACCGTATGCATACCATCAAAGCCGTAATTGATGCTACGGTTTAAATAAAGGACCGGCGGATAGCCCCAAAGTCCGGATTGGTGAAGAGTCCGAATGCGAAAGAAGAAATAACATTGAAGTCAGAGATACTTAAGCTTTTGAAAAGTACAAATGAATATGTATCCGGGCAGGAACTCTGCGAGAAATTCGGAGTTTCGAGAACAGCGATCTGGAAGGCTATCGAGGGACTGAAAAAAGACGGCTATGAGATCGAGGCGGTAAGAAACCGCGGATACAAGCTGGCCGAAAACGGAAGCGATGTTTTTTGCCAGAGAGAGCTAAGCTCCCAGATCGCCGGAATATCCCTGATAAAAGAGGCTGTTTTCTTTGAGGAGATCGGCTCTACCAACACCGAAGCCAAAAGACGCGCTGAGGAAGGAACGGGCGAGGGCCTTTTACTTGTTGCCGACAGGCAGACTGCCGGAAAGGGAAGACGGGGAAGAAGCTGGATCAGTCCCGCAGGGAAAAATGCTTATTACACACTTCTTCTTAGACCTGACATTTCTCCGGAGAAAGCGCCGATGCTAACTCTCGTTATGGCACTTTCCGTTGCATCGGCCCTTGAGGATATGTATAATGGCGGGGTTAGAGATGAAATAAAAGCGGCTTTCGGCGTTACGAGCGCGGAAGAAAGATCCGTTAAGATCAAGTGGCCCAATGACGTTCTTATCGGAGGCAGAAAAATCTGCGGTATACTTACTGAGATGAGCGCCGAGAATGATTACATCCAGTATGTCGTGATCGGCGTTGGTCTGAATATAAAGCCACAGGAATTTGCCGAAGAGATAGCTGATAAGGCTACAAGCATCGATACCCAGTGGGGGATTACTACCAAAAGATGCAAGCTTGTTGCCGATATTATGCGATACTTTGAAAAGTATTATAAAGAGTTTTTGAGAGGCGAGTGCCTTGGGGGATTGAAGAGCAAGTATGAAAGCTTTTTGATAAACAAGGGCAGAGGCGTCCTCGTCCTTGACCCTAAGGGTGAATATACGGGAAAAGCTCTCGGGATCAATGATGGCGGAGAGCTTATTGTTAAAAAAGAAAACGGCGAGACAGTGGAAGTTTATGCCGGCGAGGTTTCCGTAAGAGGAATTTACGGATATACCTAAGATGAGGAATAAGTATGAGTAACGATTCAGTTTTTACGAATGATGACAGGGGCGTTTTGAAGGACGGACGCGTTGTGCTCTGCGGAGCCAACGCTTATGAAAAAAAGTATTACTTTAATAAGAAGTTTTCCAAACTGCCCGAGTCGATACAGAAAGAACTTCATATTATATGCGTTCTTTTTACGGAAGAGGTAGGCGGACTTTTCTATATCGTATTTGATGAGGACGGCGGCGTATCTCTTGAAACCAACGCGGACGATGATGATATTTATTACGATGAGATATCTTCCGGGCTGCTTGCCGGCGAGATAAGAAGAACGAGAGCTGAGCTTTTGGAGTCGCTGAGCATTTACTACCGCATGGCGATACTTGGCGAAAAGCCGGCGGATCTTCTTGATGAAATTGAAGGAACGGAAGATTAATCTTCTATATCTATATGAGCAAATTGCGTATCGGCTCTCTGGAGCTTAAGAACAATTGTATATTAGCACCAATGGCAGGTGTAACAGACCTGCCATTTCGTATTCTTTGCTCCGAAATGGGGGCGGGGATGGTCTGCATGGAGATGGTGAGCGCAAAAGCCATTTCTTATAATAATAAAAATACGGTCGACCTCCTTAAGGTAGAGGAGAGCGAAAGACCGGCATCACTCCAGCTTTTCGGATCCGAGCCGGAACTTATAGGGGAAGTTGTTAAAAAGATAGACCATCGAAACTATGACGTGCTTGACTTTAATATGGGATGCCCTGTACCTAAAGTTGTTAATAACGGGGAAGGATCGGCTCTTATGAAAAATCCCGACCTTGCCTTTAGAATCATGGAGCAGCTTGTGAAGAATTCCTCAAAGCCTGTTACCGTTAAGTTCAGAAAAGGATTTGACGCAGAGCATGTAAATGCGGTTGAAATCGCAAAGGCCGCCGAGGCAGCAGGTGTAAATGCAGTAGCTGTCCACGGAAGAACAAGATCACAGTACTATTCCGGAGAGGCAGACTGGGATATAATCAGACAGGTAAAGGAAGCTGTTTCTATTCCTGTGATCGGAAACGGAGATGTAACAAACCCGGAAAAGGCTAAAGCGCTTATAGATCAGACCGGCTGTGACGGTGTTATGATAGGCCGCGGTGCGGAAGGGAATCCCTGGATATTTAAACAGGTTGTACATTTCCTTGAGACCGGAGAAAAGTTAGATCCTCCGTCGCCCGCCGAGAAAAAAGCTCTTGCGATACGTCACGCAGAACTGATGCTTAAATACAAAGGTGAGCATATAGCTATTCAGGAAATGAGAAAACATCTCGCCTGGTACACCGCGGGCATGCCGAATTCCTCAAGATTCCGTGGCAGGATCAACAGTATGACTACTATGGAAGAGTTACTTGAAGGGGTTGAGGAGATATTTGGGGAATAGTTTAGAAGGAGAAGCTGCAACAGATTTCACGAGCGAACCGTGTAGCGTCGCCGGCACTTAACGAGCATTTATGCGAGTTTAGTACCGCTGCGTAACGCGTTACGAGGCGAGAGCCGTGTGAGCGACGAAACTGATGTAGCTTCGACTGAAAAAGAATTAGTAATAAAATATTTACAATTTTTTCTAAAAAACTTCTTGCAATATTTACAAATAGATGTTATATTAGGTCTTGCTGTGGCATGATAGCTATGAAGCGTGAGGTTGCTGTTGCCGGGTAATCGGCATCAGGTTTTCCGTGGAGCGAATGTCAAGTTCAGAAAACTGACGACAAGTCACTGTACCGAATTTAAGTCTGCAATAGTGCAGAAACTACGTGTGATCTGCTCCGAAAGGGGCAAAAAAGGTCCGGAACGTTGCTAACGGATTAGGATACACACGGCAATGTGTACAGTCACCGCTTGTCGCATACGAAATGCGAAAAGGAGGCGACTTTTTTTATGGCAAGTCAAATTATGAGAATTACCCTTAAGGCTTATGATCATCAGCTCATCGATGCATCTGCAGTAAAGATCATCGACACTTTAAAGAAGAGCGGCGCCCAGGTCAGCGGACCCGTTCCTCTTCCTACTAAGAAGGAAGTAGTTACTATCCTCAGAGCTACCCATAAGTATAAGGATTCCAGAGAACAGTTCGAGCAGAGAACTCACAAGAGACTCATCGACGTTGTTACTGCTGGTGCAAAGACTGTTGAATCACTTCAGCGTCTTGAAATGCCTGCCGGTGTTTACATCGACATCAAGATGAAGAACAAATAAATCTTCATATTATAACTTTTTAAACAAAAACCTCTACTAGACAAGAACGGTAAGCTGCAACGGGTAAACCGGTCCGCTATGTAGAAATCAGGAGGTAAATTTTTAAAATGAAAAAAGCAATTTTGACAACAAAGATTGGAATGACCCAGATCTTTGGCGAGAACGGAACACTTATCCCTGTTACCGTACTTCAGGCAGGTCCCTGCGTAGTTACTCAGGTTAAGACTGATGAGAATGACGGATACAGCGCAGTTCAGGTTGGCTTCGTTGATTCCAAAGACAGAGTTGTTAACAAAGATGGTAAGGGTTCAAAGAAGACCTACAATCGCCATGCAGCAGGCAAGGCTGAGCAGGGACACTTCAAGAAGGCCGGAACATCATCCAAGAAATATGTCAGAGAGTTTCGCTTTGAGAATGCAGAAGAGTACAAGCTCGGCGATGAGATCAAGGCTGACATCTTTGCTGAAGGAGATAAGGTAGACGCTACCGCAATCTCAAAGGGTAAAGGATTCCAGGGCGCAGTTAAGCGTCTCGGCCAGCACAGAGGACCTATGAAGCACGGTTCAAAATTCCACCGTCATCAGGGTTCAAACGGTGCATGTTCATCACCCAGCCGTGTGTTCAAGGGAAAAGGAATGCCCGGACACATGGGAAGCGTAAAAGTTACTGTTCGCAACCTTGAAGTAGTACGTGTTGACAGTGAGAAGAATCTTCTTCTTGTTAAGGGCGCAGTACCCGGATGCAAGAAAGCTCTTGTTACTATCAAAGAGACTACCAAGGTAGATTGCTAATTCAGAGCGAAAGGAGGACCAATTATAATGGCAAACGTATCTGTTTACAATATGGAAGGCAAGGAAGTTGGTACAATCGAGCTGAATGACGCAGTTTTCGGAGCACCCGTTAACGAGCATCTCGTTCACATGGCAGTTGTACAGCAGCTTGCAAATAATCGTCAGGGTACACAGAAGGCAAAGACCCGCTCTGAAGTATCCGGCGGCGGAAGAAAACCTTGGAGACAGAAGGGAACCGGTCATGCAAGACAGGGATCCATCAGAGCTCCTCAGTGGAAAGGCGGCGGAGTAGTATTCGCACCCGTTCCCAGAGATTATTCCTTCAAGCTTAACAAGAAAGAAAAGAGAGCGGCTCTCAAGTCTGTTCTTACCGATAAGGTATTAAACGGCAACCTCGTAGTTGTTGATGAGCTTAAGCTTGATGAGATCAAGACAAAGAGATTCACTGAAGTTATGAACAACCTCAAGGTTACCAGCGGTCTTGTAGTTATCGCTGAGAACAACGAGAATATCGTACTCAGTGCAAGAAACGTTGCAGACATCGATACCACTCTTGTTAACACCATCAACGTATACGATGTACTTAACGCAAAGACTTTGGTTCTTACCAAAGAATCAGTTGCAAAGATCGAGGAGGTGTACGCATAATGGCAGACATTAAATACTATGACGTAATCCTTAAGCCCGTTGTTACTGAGAAGAGTATGGACGGCTATGCTGACAAGAAGTACACTTTCCTTGTTCATACTGAGAGCACAAAATCTCAGATCAAGGAAGCTGTAGAGAAAATGTTCGAAGGCGCTAAGGTTAAGAAGGTTAACACCATGAACCTTGACGGAAAGAACAAGAGACGCGGAGCAGTTACCGGCAAGACCGCTAAGACAAAGAAAGCTATCGTATGGCTTACCGAGGACAGCAAGGATATCGAGATCTTCTCAGGTCTGTAAATCCTAGGCACCGCAGATGTATACGGCTTTAGAAAAGCCGTGCTAAAAAATCAAAGGAGAATAAAACGATGGGAATTAAGACATATAATCCCTACACCCCTTCCAGAAGAAACATGACCGGTTCTGATTTCGCTGAGATCACAAAGACCACTCCTGAAAAGAGCCTTCTTGTTTCTAAGAAGAAAAATGCCGGACGTAACAACCAGGGCAAGATTACCGTTAGACATCAGGGTGGCGGTAACAGACAGAAGTATCGTATCATTGACTTCAAGAGACTTAAGGACAATATCCCCGCTACCGTAATCGGTATCGAGTATGATCCTAACAGAACTGCTAACATCGCACTTATCTGCTATGCAGATGGTGAGAAGGCATATATCATCGCTCCCGAAGGACTTACCGATGGCATGAAGGTTATGAACGGACCCGAAGCCGAGGTTAGAGTAGGCAACTGCCTCCCTCTTGAGTGCATTCCTGTTGGTACTATGGTTCATAACATTGAGCTTTATCCCGGAAAGGGCGGACAGATGGTTCGCAGCGCCGGTAACGGAGCTCAGCTTATGGCTAAGGAAGGCAAGTATGCAACCTTAAGACTTCCTTCAGGCGAAATGAGAATGGTTCCTCTTAACTGCCGTGCTACCGTTGGTATCGTAGGCAATGTTGATCACAGCCTCGTTAAGATCGGTAAAGCCGGACGTAAGCGTCACATGGGCATCCGTCCTACCGTTCGTGGTTCCGTAATGAACCCCAACGATCACCCTCATGGCGGTGGTGAAGGTAAGACCGGTATCGGTCGTCCCGGCCCTTCAACTCCTTGGGGCAAGCCTGCTCTTGGTCTTAAGACCAGAAACAAGAAGAAGGCTTCCAACAAGTTGATCGTAAGAAGACGCGACGGCAAGGCAATCAAGTAATCGAGGAGGAATAAAAATGTCTAGATCACTTAAAAAAGGACCTTTCGCAGACGCTGAGCTGCTTAAGAAGGTGGACGCACAGAACGCAGCCGGACAGAAGTCAGTTATCAAGACTTGGTCCCGCAGATCCACAATTTTCCCTTCCTTCGTAGGACACACCATCGCAGTACATGATGGCCGCAAGCACGTGCCTGTATATGTTACCGAAGATATGGTAGGACACAAGCTCGGTGAGTTTGTAGCAACCAGAACCTACAGAGGACATGGCAAGGACGAGAAGAAGTCCAAGGTTAAGTAAGTTCAATAAGTGAAAGGAGTGTAAGTCTATGGCTAAGGGACATAGATCTCAAATAAAGAGAGAAAGAAACGCGCAGAAAGACAACAGACCTTCTGCAAAGTTATCTTACGCCAGAGTATCAGTACAGAAGGCTTGCTTCGTACTTGATGCTATCAGAGGCAAGGATGTAACTACTGCTGCAGCTATTTTGGAGTACAACCCCAGGTATGCTTCCAGCATCATTAAAAAGCTGCTTGCATCTGCTGTTGCAAATGCAGAGAACAATAACGGAATGAACCCCGACAATCTCTACATTGCAGAGTGCTATGCTAACCAGGGTCCTATCATGAAGAGAGTAAGACCCCGTGCACAGGGCAGAGCTTACAGAATCGAAAAGAGAATGAGCAATATCACCATCGTGCTCGACGAGAAGAAGTAAGGAAAGGAGCTTAAAATATATGGGACAGAAAGTTAATCCTCATGGCCTCAGAGTTGGTGTAATCAAGGATTGGAATTCCAGATGGTATGCAAATGACCAGGATTTCTCAGATTTCCTTGTAGAGGATCAGAAAATCAGAAAGTTTCTCAAGAAGAAGCTCGCAAGTGCCGGAGTTTCAAAGATTGAGATTGAAAGAGCATCCGACAGAGTAAAGGTTATCATCTACACCGCAAAGCCCGGTTTCATCATCGGTAAGGGCGGAACTGAAATAGAAGTTACCAAGAACGAGATTGCTAAGCTTACCGGCGGCAAGAAGGTTCTTGTTGACATCAAAGAGATCAAGAGACCTGATCGTGATGCACAGCTTGTTGCTGAGAACATCGCTCAGCAGCTTGAGAACCGTATTTCATTCAGAAGAGCAATGAAGTCTTGCATGGGAAGAACCATGAAGGCAGGAGCTCTCGGAATCAAGTCAGCATGCAGCGGCCGTCTTGGCGGAGCTGATATCGCTCGTACTGAGTTCTACAGCGAGGGTACTATTCCTCTTCAGACTCTCAGAGCCGACATCGATTACGGTTTTGCAGAGGCAGACACCACCTATGGTAAGGTTGGTGTTAAAGTATGGATTTACAAGGGTGAAGTTCTTCCTACCAAGAACAATCAGCCGGAAGGGAGCGACAAATAATGTTAATGCCTAAGAGAGTAAAGCGTCGTAAGCAGTTCCGTGGCTCAATGACCGGAAAAGCACTTCGCGGAAACACTATCAGTTATGGTGAGTTCGGTCTCGTAGCTACCGAGCCTTGCTGGATTAAGTCAAACCAGATTGAGGCAGCACGTATCGCTCTTACCCGTTATACCAAGCGTGTTGGTAAAGTATGGATCAAGATTTTCCCTGACAAGCCCGTTACAGCTAAACCTGCCGAGACTCGAATGGGTTCCGGTAAAGGTTCACTTGAGTATTGGGTAGCAGTAGTTAAGCCCGGTCGTGTAATGTTTGAGATCGGCGGAGTTCCTGAGGAACAGGCAAGAGAAGCACTTCGTCTTGCTATGCACAAGCTTCCCTGCAAGTGCAAGATCGTTTCTAAGGAAGATTTGGAAGGCGGTGCAGTATAATGAAATCAAATAAGTACATTGAGGAACTGAAGACTAAATCCGCTGACGAGCTTCAGCAGGATTTGGCCATGGCTAAGAAAGAGCTCTTCAATCTGAGATTCCAGAACGCTACTAATCAGCTTGACAACACAGCAAGGATTAGAGAAGTTCGTAAGAACATCGCAAGAATCCAGACTGTAATCAGCCAGCAGGCCAGAGCTTAAGGAGGAACAAGCCGTGGAAGAAAGAAATTTAAGAAAAACCCGTACTGGTAAAGTTACCAGTGACAAGATGGACAAGACTATCGTTGTTGCAATTGAAGAGCACGTTAAGCATCCTCTTTACGGCAAGGTTGTAAAGCGCACCTACAAGCTCAAGGCTCATGATGAGAACAATGAGTGCAAGATTGGTGACACCGTTAAGGTTATGGAGACCAGACCTCTTTCAAAGGACAAGAGATGGAGACTGGTTGAAATCGTAGAGAGAGCAAAATAATTAGTGCTTTAGATCGCACAAAGGAGGAAATATGGTTCAGCAGGAAACTAGACTGAAAGTTGCTGATAACACCGGTGCTAAAGAGCTTCTTTGCATCCGCGTTATGGGCGGCTCAACCAGAAGATATGCACAGATTGGTGACATCATCGTAGCTTCCGTTAAAGACGCAACACCCGGCGGTGTTGTCAAGAAGGGCGATGTTGTTAAAGCCGTTGTAGTTAGAAGCGTTAAAGGCGCTCGCCGCAAGGACGGCTCTTATATCAAGTTCGATGAGAACGCAGCAGTCATCATTAAGGATGACAAGACACCCAGAGGAACTCGTATTTTTGGACCGGTAGCAAGAGAGCTTCGTGACAAGCAGTTTATGAAGATTATATCTCTCGCTCCCGAAGTATTATAAGGAGGTGCTCTAGGATGCAGAAGATTAAAAAAGGCGATACCGTACAGATCATCGCAGGAAAAGATAAGGGTCAGGAAGGAAAGATCCTTTCAGTAGATCCTAAGAATGGTAAGGTTGTAGTTGAAGGCCTTAACATGGTAACCAAGCATTCAAAGCCTTCACAGGCAAATCCCAATGGCGGAATTGTTGAGAAGGAAGCTCCTATTGATATTTCAAACGTTATGCTTGTTGTAGGCGGCAAGACCACCAGAGTTGGCTTTGAAATCAAAGACGGCAAGAAGGTTCGTGTTGCTAAGGCTACCGGCAAGGTTATCGATTGATAGGAAGGAGAATAACGTTGAGTAGATTAAAAGACTTATACAACGACGAGATCGTTGCTGCAATGACCAAAAAGTTTGGTTACAAGAACGTTATGCAGGTTCCCAAGCTTGATAAGATCGTTATCAACATGGGCGTTGGAGAAGCTAAGGATAATCCCAAGGTTCTCGAGAATGCAGTTTCAGATATGGAAACCATTACCGGTCAGAAGGCAGTTCTTACCAAGGCAAAGAATTCAGTTGCTAACTTTAAGATCCGTGAGGGTCAGAATATTGGATGTAAGACCACTCTCCGCGGAGAGAAGATGTATGAGTTCCTTGACAGACTTGTGAACCTTGCTCTTCCCCGTGTACGTGACTTCAGAGGCGTAAACCCCAACGCATTTGACGGTAAGGGAAATTACGCTTTAGGAATCAAGGAGCAGTTCATTTTCCCCGAGATCGAGTTCGACAAGATCGACAAGACCCGTGGTATGGACATCATCTTTGTTACTACGGCTAAGACCGATGAGGAAGCTCGCGAGCTTCTTACTCTCTTCAACATGCCGTTTGCGAAGTAATCAGGAGGAAATAAATTATGGCAAAGACATCCATGAAAATTAAACAGCAGCGCAAGCCCAAGTTTTCAACTCAGGCTTACACTCGCTGCAAGCTTTGCGGCCGTCCTCATTCAGTTTTGAAGAAGTATGGTATCTGCAGAGTATGTTTCCGTGAGCTCGCTTACAAGGGTGAGATTCCCGGAGTAAAGAAGGCAAGTTGGTAAGGAGGAAAGAACAAAATGACTATGAGTGATCCTATTGCAGATATGCTTACAAGAATCCGTAACGCTAACACTGCAAAACATGATACTGTTGATGTTCCCAGCTCCAAGATGAAGCTTGCAATTGCTGATATCCTTGTAGATGAGGGATATATCGAGAAGTATGAGATGGTTGATTGCGGAAGCCACCAGGATATCCGCATCACCTTAAAGTATAACGCTAACAAGACTGAGAGAGTAATCTCCGGAATCAAGAGAATCTCTAAGCCCGGTCTTCGCGTATACGCAGGAAGTGAAAATATGCCTAAGGTTCTTGGCGGACTCGGTGTTGCTATCGTTTCTACCAACCAGGGCATCATTACCGATAAGAAGGCTCGTGAGCTTAACATCGGTGGTGAAGTACTCGCTTTCGTTTGGTAAAAAATTTTTTAAGTTAAGTAACTAGTCGCAAGGTAATGGGGGAGACGATTCTTCCCCGGATTGTGACTGAATATTCGGACGGATATCGTCCGATATAATCCTGAAAACATATAAGGAGGAAAAAGGCATGTCAAGAATTGGCAGAATGCCCGTTGCTATACCCGCAGGTGTAACTGTGACTGTAGCAGAAGGAAACAAGGTTACCGTTAAGGGACCTAAGGGAACTCTTGAGAGAGTTTTACCCGCAGAGATGGATATCAAGGTTGAGGGTGCAGAAGTTGTTGTATCCAGACCTAACGACCTTAAGAGAAATAAATCTCTTCATGGTCTTACCAGAACTCTTATTAACAACATGGTAGTTGGTGTAACCGATGGCTACGAGAAGAAGCTTGAGGTTAACGGTGTTGGTTACAGAGCTGCTAAGCAGGGAAAGAAGCTTACACTTAACCTCGGTTATTCACATCCCGTTGAGATGGAAGATCCCGAAGGAATTGAAACTACCGTTGATGGTCAGAACATTATTATCGTCAAAGGCATCGACAAGGAGAAGGTTGGTCAGTTCGCAGCTGAGATCCGCTCCAAGAGAGGACCTGAACCTTATAAGGGCAAGGGTATCAAGTATGCTGATGAGGTTATCCGCCGCAAGGTTGGTAAGACCGGTAAGAAGTAATCGATAAGGAGAGTATGAAGATGGTTAAAAAAGAATCTAGATCGGAAATTCGTGCTAAAAAGCACATGAGAATTCGTAACCGCTTCAGCGGTACTGCTTCAAGACCTCGTCTTGCAGTATTCAGAAGCAACAATCATATGTATGCTCAGATTATCGATGATGTTGAAGGTAAGACACTTGTAGCCGCTTCCACCATGGAGAAGGAAGTAAAGGCTGAGCTTGAGAAGACTAACAATGTCGACGCAGCAGCATATGTAGGCACCGTTATCGCAAAGCGTGCACTTGAGAAGGGAATCAAAGAGGTTGTCTTCGACAGAGGCGGTTTTATCTACCAGGGTAAAATTGCAGCATTAGCTGAGGCAGCCAGAGAAGCTGGCCTGGAATTCTAGGAAAGGAAGAGGAAATTCATGAAACGTACAATCGTAGATGCAAGCCAGTTAGAATTGGAAGATAAGGTTGTCACAATCAAAAGAGTTACCAAGGTAGTAAAAGGTGGTAGCAATTCACGTTTTACTGCTCTTGTAGTAGTTGGTGACAAGAACGGACACGTTGGAGTAGGACTTGGAAAGGCTAAGGAAGTTCCCGAAGCTATCCGCAAGGGTAAGGAAGACGCTATCAAGCACGTTGTTGAGATCGCACTTGATGAGAACAATTCCATTACTCATGATTTTATCGGTCAGTATGGCTCTTCAAACGTTCTTCTTAAGAGAGCTCCCGAAGGTACCGGTATCATCGCAGGTGGTCCCGCTCGTATCGTTTGTGAACTTGCAGGTATCAAGAACATCCGTACAAAGTCTCTTGGCTCAAACAACAAGCAGAACGTTGTTCTTGCAACCCTTACCGGACTTTCAGAGCTTAAGCGCCCTGAAGAAGTAGCTGCAAAGCGCGGTAAGCAGGTTTCAGAAGTTCAGGCGTAAGGAGGAGTAAAGAGATGGCAGATAAAAAGTTAAAGATTACTCTGACCAAGTCCCTGATCGGTCAGGTTCCTAAAAACAGAGCGATTGCTGAGTCTATGGGTCTTCGTAAGATCGGAAAGACAGTTGTTCTTCCCGATAACGATGCAACAAAGGGCCAGATTCGCCTGATCAATCACCTTGTAAAGGTTGAAGAAGTATAATAGGAGGTGTTCTTACCATGGAATTATCCAACTTAAGACCTGCTGATGGTTCAAAGCAGAGCGATAATTTTAGAAGAGGCCGTGGACACGGCTCAGGCAATGGCAAGACCGCAGGTAAGGGTCACAAGGGCCAGAAGGCTCGTTCAGGTGCACCCAGACCCGGTTTCGAAGGTGGCCAGATGCCTTTATACAGACGTCTTCCCAAGAGAGGATTTACCAATCGTAACACTCTTGAGATCGTTGCAATCAATGTTAGTGATCTTGAGCGCTTCGAGGCAGGCACTACTGTAGATGTAGCTGCTCTTGTAGAAGCCGGCGTTATCAAGAATCCCAGAGATGGAGTTAAGATACTCGGAAATGGAGAGCTTAGCAAGAAACTCGATGTTAAGGTAAATGCATATTCTGCATCTGCTAAAGAAAAAATCGAAGCCGCTGGCGGAAGTGCTGAGGTGATCTAATGCTCACAACTCTGAAGAACGCATTCAAAATTAAAGAAATCCGTAACAGATTATTTTTCACACTGGCAATGTTAGTTGTGATCCGTATAGGATCACAGCTTCCCGTGCCGGGTGTTGACAGGAATTTCTTTTCCGAATGGTTTGCTCAGCAGACAAACAGCGCCGTTAGCTTCTTTGATGCCGTTACCGGTGGTTCGTTCCTTAACATGTCGGTTTTGGCTCTTAACATTAACCCTTACATCACTTCATCCATTATTATGCAGCTCCTCACAATAGCTATTCCTAAGCTTGAGGAAATGCAGAGAGATGGTGAAGAGGGAAGAAAAAAGATTGTTACAATCACCAGATATCTTACCGTAGGTCTCGCTCTTGTACAGGCAAGTTTTATGGCAATCGGATTTGGTCGTCAGGGTCTTATCCCCGATATGAATCCCCTTAACATCATTACCTGTATCGTAGCGCTTACCGCGGGCAGTGCTTTCCTCATGTGGGTGGGTGAACAAATCACTGAGCACGGTGTTGGAAATGGTATATCAGTAGTGCTTACTATAAATATCATTTCCCGTTTGCCGCAGGATCTTAAAGGTCTTTATGATCAGTTCGTAAAAGGAAAGGCTCCTGCAACGGCGATCCTTGCCGCACTTATTATCCTTGCTATCTTCATTGGTATGGTAGTATTGGTTATCATCCTTAACGATGCAGTGCGCAACATCCCCGTACAGTATGCAAAGAAAATGCAGGGTAGAAGAAATGTAGGAGGTGCATCCTCTAATATTCCTCTCAAGGTTAACACCTCAGGTGTTATTCCCATCATCTTTGCACAATCAATTCTCACACTTCCTCTTATTATTACACAGTTCGCTAAGCCGACAGGTACTAATAGTGTATGGGCTGAGATTTTAAATTACTTTAATTCAAATAAGTGGTGTGTACCCGGACAAATCAAGTATACAGCAGGTATGCTGCTTTATATCGCAATGGTAATCTTCTTTGCTTACTTCTATACATCAATTACATTCAATCCTTTGATGGTATCTGATAATCTGAAGAGACAGGGTGGATTCATTCCCGGTATTCGTCCCGGAAAGCCTACCAGCGATTATTTGAACAAAGTACTCAATTATATCGTATTCATTGGTGCAATCGGACTTATCATCATCTGCATACTTCCTTATATTTTCAGTGGAGTATTCGGAGCTGATGTTGCTACCACCGGTACGAGCCTTATCATTATCGTAAGCGTTGTTATCGAAACTGTTAAACAGATTGAGTCTATGATGCTTGTAAGAAATTATAAGGGATTTTTAGAGAATTAAGGTATTGGTTATCACGAAGCCACGCTTTATGCGTGGCTTTCCGTGGTATTTGAAAACAAATGAGGCGAGACGTGATCGAAATATGCAGATCGCGTCGTCAGGAGGTACAGATGAAGATTATTATGTTAGGTGCACCCGGAGCGGGTAAGGGTACTCAGGCTAAGATGCTTGCCGAGAAATATAAGATTCCTCATATTTCCACCGGTGACATCTTCAGAGCAAACATCAAGAACGGAACCGAGCTTGGCCGGCAGGCTAAAGAATATATGGACAAGGGACTTCTTGTTCCCGATGAGCTTACCGTCAAGATTCTTCTTGACAGAGTAGCTCAGGCAGATTGTTCGGACGGATATGTTCTTGACGGATTCCCCCGCACAATTCCTCAGGCTGAGGTGCTTGACGAGGCTCTTACAAAGCTTGGAGAAAAGATCGACTTTGCAATCAATGTTGATGTTCCCGATGAGAATATTGTAAAGAGAATGTCCGGAAGACGTGCCTGCTTAAAGTGCGGAGCTACATATCACATCGAGCATATTCCTCCCAAGAAGGAAGGTATTTGTGACACTTGCGGAAGCGAGCTTGTACTCAGAGATGATGATAAGCCCGAGACTGTTCTGAGCAGACTTAAAGTATATCACGATCAGACACAGCCTCTTATCGATTTCTATACAGCCAAAGGGGTATTAAAGACTGTAGACGGAACAGTAGATATGAAGGATGTATTTAGTGCCATCGTAAAGATACTTGGATAAAAGTTTTTATGATAACCATTAAAAATGAAGAACAGATAGCACTTATGAGAGAATCCTGCAGGCTTCTCGGAATAGTGCATAAAGAACTCGAAGGTTTCTTACGTCCGGGGATTTCCACTCTGGACGTAGATTCTTTCGGTGAATCCTTAATAAGGAAACTTGGCGGGATACCTAATTTCAAGAACTACAATGGTTTTCCCGCCGCAATTTGTGTCTCGATAAATGATGAAGTGGTTCATGGAATACCCAAAGCCGACAGGATCATTAAGGACGGAGATATAGTAAGTCTTGACTGCGGCCTTATATATAAAGGCTATCATTCGGACGCAGCAAGGACACATGCTGTTGGAGATGTTTCCGATAATGTAAAGGCTTTGATCAGAGATACCGAAAAGAGCTTTTGGGACGGAATCAAAATGGCAAAAGCCGGAAATCATCTTTATGATATATCCAATGCCATTGCGGGAAGTCTTCTTGACGGAGGATACGGTATTGTCAGAGACCTTACGGGACACGGGATAGGAACTCATCTGCATGAGGATCCTTCAATTCCGAACTTCGAGATGAGAAGAAGAGGACCGAAATTAAAACAGGGAATGACATTGGCTATTGAGCCGATGGTTACACTTGGAACTGATGATGTTGAGTGGCTTGATGATGACTGGACTGTTGTAACGGCTGACGGATCATGGGCCTCACATTATGAAAACACCATCCTGATAACGGACGGCGAACCTGAAGTGCTTACCCTAGAACCTGTATAATAAGAAAAAATGATCGATTGCAAAGACGCAATCTGCTGAAGAAGACGCGAATGCGTCGCTAGGAGAATGAAATGTCAAAGAGTGATGTTATTGAAATTGAAGGAGTTGTTGTTGAGAAGCTTCCCAACACCATGTTCAAAGTTGAACTTGAGAACGGACATCAGGTCCTTGCTACTATCAGTGGAAAGCTTCGTCAGAATTTCATCAGAATACTTCCCGGCGATAAGGTAACTATGGAGCTTTCTCCCTACGACCTTACCAAAGGAAGAATCATTTGGAGAGATAAGTAAGACTACAAGTCTTACAAATAAATATAAAAAGCACTCTGAATGCTTGCATTCAAGATGCTATTTATATTTATTTGTGAATCCTGCGAAGCAGGATTGCAAGAACCATGAGCATGAAGCAAAGCGAAATGCGAATGGGACTTGAAAAGAAGAATCCTGCGAAGCAGGATTGCAAGAACCATGAGCATGAAGCAAAGCGAAATGCGAATGGGACTTGAAAAGAAGAATCCTGCGAAGCAGGATTGCAAGAACCATGAGCATGAAGCAAAGCGAAATGCGAAT